>JAEEGJ010002430.1_pt1 | contig 97451 bp, 82 predicted proteins | sample 8958761 | NCBI WGS metagenome assembly JAEEGJ01 (sample SAMN16246546, study PRJNA631951) | gut metagenome | biome: gut microbiome; feature: rumen; material: RS-attached | host: Bos | place: Iran: Karaj | collected 2018-10 | reverse complement strand
CTACCCTTATAGCCTCATGGCGGAGGAACATCCGCCATCTCCTGAGCGCGGAGAAGAACCCCTATCGTTCAGGAGATCGCGGCTCAAGGCCGCGATGAGGCTGAAAGAGAGAGGGCCCGCGATGAGGCCACAGGCCGTGTTGTGTGTCCCCTGGTTGATCATTTTGTTATACCTAATTGCTTTTGGAACTCCGTTAAGGTCTCAAGCACATTGCTCTTGACGTGGATGAAATACTTCAGGCCAGCCTCTTTGAGGATGTCGGCGGTGCCTTCGGGGTTACCGGCGAGCACCACGATGGTGTCATTCTTCAACTCCTCGAAGATCTTGAGGGCGTTGCCTTCGCCGTATTCCTCATCTGACGAGCAGATGACCAGAATCTCGGGCTTCACCTCGCGGGCGGTGGCGATGCCTTCGTCCAAGGTCTTGAAGCCTGGGTTGTCGACGACTTGGAAGCCGGCGCAGGCGAAGAAGTTGGAGGCGAAGTTAGCGCGAGCCTTGCGCATGGCGAGGTTGCCGTAGGTGAACATCCAAGCCACGGGACGCTTGTTGTCCTGAGCATAGACATCGGTGGCGAAACGCAGCTTCTCGAACTGCTGTGCAGCGCGGAAGGTGACGATGGTCTCGACCTCGGCCTTCTCATCGCGGCGGTCGTCGGCCTCGAAGACCCAAGCCTCGGGCGTGAACTTCATCGTCTCGGTGAAGTTCGGGAACTGGTTGGTGCCCAAGATGGTCTCGCGGCGGGTGGCCACGTTGCTGAACTTCTTGGCGGCGCTCTCCTTGATGAGGCCTTGGATCATGCCCTTGCGGACAGCTTCGAGATAACCGCCTTCATCTTGGATCTTGTTGAACAACTCCCAAGCGGCCACGGCCAGGCTCTCGGTGAGGTTCTCGATGTAATAGGAACCTGCGGCGGGGTCGGCCACCTTGTCGAAGTGGGCCTCTTCCTTGAGGATGAGCTGCTGGTTGCGGGCGATACGGTCGGCGAAGTCGGTGGGGATTTCAAACGGCGTGTCGAACGGCATCACGGTGAACGAATCCACACCACCGAGGACGGCAGACATGGTGCCCGTGGTGGTGCGCAGCATATTGACATACGCATCGTAGAGGCTCATGCCCAACTCTGCGTTGGTAGCGTGGATGTGCATTTTGCAGGTCCCTGAGCCTGTCGAAGGGCCGTATGCATTAACAATATTCGCCCACAGCAGGCGATAAGCCCTCATCTTGGCCAACTCCATGAAGTAGTTCTGACCCACAGCGAGGTTGAAGCGCATCTTGGGTGCAATCTCGTCGATGGTCAGGCCTTTTTCGGTGAGCTTGTCGAGGTACTCGGCACCCACGGCGAGAGCGAAGGCCATTTCTTGAACGATGGTAGCACCAGCGTTAGTAAATACATGGCCGTTGACACCGATGGTGTCGAAGCCAGGCATCTCGGCTTTCACCATGATGTAGCCTAACTCCATATCAGTGCTTTCGGTCACGTACCACACGCCGCGACGCAGATAGCGCGTCAGCGGGTCATAGTTCAATGAACCCTTGATGTCCGGAATCTTCGACAACATCTCCAACAACGGCAAGTGGTACTTGTTGTTGTAGAAGTTGATCTCCACAGCCTTCTGGTCGATGCCGTTGAGCAGGGTCGAGATGGCGATGGTGTCGTAAGGCTTGTCGTACTCTAACTTGAAGCCGATGCTGTTGGCACCACGGCTGATGGCGTTGAGGGCAATCTTGTTGGCCTCGTGCACATCCTTCACGGTGATGTCCTGACGGACGAGCCACTCGTTGCCTTCGGGCTTGTTGCCACGGACGTATGGGAACTCGTTGGGTTTCTGACCCGTCCATGGGATGTCAGCCAGGTTCTCGGCACGGTAGTAAGGCCTTACGTTGAAGCCTTCGGCCGTACGCCAAACCAGTTTCTTGTTGTAATCTGCCCCTTTGAGGTCCTTCTCGATGACGGCTTCCCATTCTTCAGTCGTCACGGGTGGAAATTCTTCAAAGAGTCTCTTTTTTTCTTCCATGTTGTTGGTTTTAATTGATATTCTACTTTGATAATTATTCAGTGTTTTTGAGATAGAGCTTTTTAAAATGTGGCTGCTGGCTACTGGCTATTGGCTGCTGGCTACTGGCTATTGGCTGCTGGCAGTTCCATATAAAAGGAGGGTTAACCCATTTGTTGAGATTGCCAGAAGCCAGAGGCCAAATGCCAGAAGCGTATCGAATAATTAGATTTCATTGTAACAGTTTTTTCAAAGTTCGTGGGGCACGCGCCGACCAATACTCCATATTGCGGGAGGAATGAAGGTCGGAGCCTACCAAGTTATAATAGTCATGCTTGAGCATCCAATGGGCTTTGTCCTTGGCATCTGAGCCATAGGCACCGGCCAAAGATGAAAGGTTCAACTGAAAATGTATATCCTTGTTCTTCAAATCTGTATAACGTTCATGACCCATGTAAACATAGCGTTCTGGATGCGCCAACACGGGATAATACCCATTATGCTTGATGCGAAGCAGAATCGAGTCCATATCCATAGGGGGCGTGAAATAGGAGGTCTCCACCAAAAGTTGGTTGCCCACCTCCCCCAAGGGCAGCAAGTCGCCTTGACTCAGCCTTTCCTCAAAAAGCGCATCCATCATGTACTCTGCCGCAAGATGCAGCTTGATGGGACCCTGATAAGCCTCACAAAGTTCGGCAAAACGCGCTCGTAAGGCCTCTGTCATATTGGGGATGTCTTCCATCACGTGAGGGGTACACCACACTTCTGCAATGCCCAACTGCTCGTATCGCTCCAACACTTTCAGCGAAACTTCCATCTTCTTCACGCCGTCGTCCACACCCGGCAAAATATGGGAATGGTGGTCAGTGAAACCGTTGAGCAAAGAAGAAATCTTAGGGAATAACATAAGCGCTTCTCACCAATTATTCTGCATCTTCGTGATAATATCCGCTTTTGCCGTCGGCATGGTAACCATATTTACCGCCGTACTTGTAGCCGTACTTGTAACCATAGCCTAAACGGTAGCCATAGCGTCCATCGTTGCCAGTGGCGCCATTGAGGACCAGACACATATTCTTGAACTTGTGCTGGGTATAGATGTTCTCCAACTCGGGAACCAAACTGCGTTCCATCAGGCCGACACGAACCACAAAGATAGTGCGGTCGACATACTTGTTGATGATTTGCGGGTCGGCCACGATGTCCACGGGAGGACAGTCAATCAGCACATAATCGTAATCCTTTCTGAAACCTTCGATCAACGCACCAAAACGCTCGTCTTCCAGCAACTCTGTCGGGTTGGGTGGGATGGTACCCACGGGCAAGTAACTCAAAGTGGGATAGTCATTACTCGGCATGACGAGTTGTTCTATATTTTCTTCCTGTCGGGCAAGGTAGTCGGTGATACCTTTCTTGGGCGAGAAGATATAAGCCGACAGGGAGGCATGGCGCAAGTCACCGTCAATCACCAGCACTTTCTTTTCCTTAATAGCCAAGGCAATGGCAGAGTTGATGCAAATAAAGGACTTTCCTGATCCGGGGTTAAAGGAGGTGAACATGAAGACATTGGAAGCATTGTCCTTGCTCATAAACTCCAAGTTGGTGCGGAACACACGGAAAGCCTCGTTGACGACATTACGGCTGCCTTTTTTCACCACCGCACCATCCGCAAAGCCTTGCTTGACATCCAGATCTTTCTGCTCTTCACGCTTCTTTTTGGCTTCTTTCTTCTTTTTCTTTTGGTCAGCCGAACTGTAAGCCAAAGGTATTTCACCCGCAAACGGCATAGAGAGCTCTTCCAAATCCTTACGACCACGAATAGTAGTATTAAACTGTTCTCTCAAGAAAAGAATAAGTGCGGGGATAGCCAAACCGAGCGCCAAAGCTATCAATCTGATCCTGGATCCATTTGGTCTGGAAGGACCGGATGAACCATGGGGCTGTTCAACGACTCTCGTGTTATAGGCCGTGAAAGCCTGCGTCAATTGGTTCTCCTCACGTTTCTGGAGAAGGTAGAGATAAAGGGCCTCTTTCACCTTCTGCTGACGTTCCACCGAAAGCAGGTATTTGGCCTGACTGGGGTTGGCCGCAAGACGTTGGTTGATTTGGCGTTCAGTACCCTGCAAGCTGGCCAACTGGTTGTTGAGCGTCACCAATTGGTTGTCGATACTGGCAATGATGGCTTGACGCATATCCGCAAGGCTTTCATCCAAGTCGAGCACCAAGGGGTTTTCCTCACTACTGTTAGCCACCAAGCTGTTGCGGCGAAGCATCATCGTGTTATAAGAGTTGATCTGACTCTCGATATTACTGCTGTTGACGCCCGAATTCACTGGCAATAACTGGTCCTTCAAGGTCTCATTGCTCAACATCTTCCGGATATAGCTGGTAATGGAAATCTGGTTGTTGATTTCCAAAATGCGTTTGCTTGTTTCAGAGTTTTGCGACAAGTAGATTCTAGAGACCGCTTCGACGTCGGGCAACAGGTTCTCACTCTTATAGGAAGAAATGTCGCTATCCACATTGCCCAATTCTTTTTCTATCAACTCCAGACGGTCGTCGATAAACATGGAAGTACTTACCATAACCTGGTTCTTGTCTTTCAACCAATTGTTGTTGTAGACAGCGATGAGCATGTTGATGAAATCATCGGCTCTTTTTGGAGAGATATCGTTAACGGAAAGGTTCATGACTTCCGCATTCTTGTCCACCAGAGAAACACTCAATTTACCGGCATAGCTTCTGGCCGCATTTTCGATACTGGAATGACTCACATGGATTACGTCAAACCCTGTTTCCTCACCTTCTCTTTCCTTAAGGTAGTCGGTGGAGTGTACACACATCAAGCCAATAGGCGTAGTGACGGTATCGCCAAATTTGGCCAAAACCTCACCCGACACTTCCATACCGTTAAGAACAAAATCTGAGAGCTTCACGCCTTTACCTTTATCCGAGATCTTCATGTCGAACGATGCCGATACATTGTCAAAGTTACCTAACAAATCCACCGTCGCAGGAAGAGAGTTGTCGTAAAGCAAATAAGGACGAAAACGACCATCTATCGTATAGTTCATATCCAAATGCAGAAGGCGCACAGCCTCTCGGATGTTGTCAATGGAGCTGAAGGTAATCAATTCGTTGACAATCTTTGCATTACCATTTATTACACCCACATCCGAAAAATCTACGACATCATAGCCTTCCTTATCCGATTTCACCAGCAATTTGGCGGTACGGGTATAGACTGGAACGGTCTTATGGAGATAGTAGGTCGCCAAACCTAAAGCCAACACTATGGAAATCAGGAACCAATACCAATGTGACAGGCAAAGATACAAAACGGCTTTCCAATCAATAGGTTTTCCTTCTTTTGACTCGTCCTGATCTACTAAAATTACTTCGTTTTGCATGATTGATTATTAAGTATCTGTTCAGAATTAAACTGTAATGTTTTTTGACTTAGGGACTTCGAGACTACGAGACTTCGGAGCTAAATCTTATGTCAATTCTTCATCATTAGCACCGAAACCGTAGTGGCCAAAGAGGCGAGCAAAGAGACCACGGAAATCCAGAAAGAGGCGGATTGCACCGTGTTGGCATTGACTGTCGACTGGTTGGCACGCTTTTTATTGGGCTCAACGTAGATATAATCATTTTGATGAATGTAATAAGCTGGCGAATGCTGCACATCGTTGAAAGAAAGCATGTCGACGGTGTAAGCGGTGAGCTTGCCCGAGGCATTGGGACGAAGCACCAACACATTGTCACGCTTGCCGTCGATGGTCAGGTCGCCCGCCATCGATAAGGCATCCAACAAGGTGATATGGTCACGTGTAATCGGGTAAGAACCCGGAGATCTCACCTCACCCATCACTGAAAACTTAAGGTTGACAAACTCCACGGTCACCACAGGGTCGTTGACCAGATTGCGGTCAATTAGCTCCGATTTGATGTAACCCGACAACTCATCACGGGTCTTGCCTGCTGCCTGCACCGCGCCCAATACCGGGAAATCAATGGTGCCATCAGCCTTGATGATATAGCCTGAGGTACCTTGAGAACTAGAAAATTGTTCAGTTTGCGATCCCAACACTCGTGCGGTATAGGGCAAATTGAAAAGCGCCGTCAATTCGGGCACCTTGGTGTTGACAATGATGGAAATCTTGTCTTCAGGGCGCAAACGAATCTCGGGAGTAGGTTGCTCGTTGATGTAAGTGGTTTGTTGCTCTTGGATATCCTGGAAATAGGTAATCCGCTTCGACATATCGCATGACGACAACACAAGCAATAGGGCAAAGAGAAACAGATGGTTTTTCAAAAACTTACGTTTGTTTTCGTGGTAAACAGGCATAGTATAAATAGCTTTAATTCATAATAATAGTTTGCGAACACAAGATGGTATTCGCGGTTCAAAGGTACAACAATTATTTGAATTGTAGGTTATTTTCGGAAAAATAACGTTTTGTATTTTGTAACCTATTGATACAAAAGCTCTTATATGGTTATAATAGGCTTCAGAAAGTATGTCATTCCAACGTTGGATAGTGCGATGGCGGGAATCTATGCTTTCTGGAGACGTCCATTAAGGTTTTTGTTTCTTGAACCGCCTCCTATAGATTCCATGCTCTCACACATGCCCACGTAGGAATGACATAGGAGGCTGGCTAGATGACATGGGAGGCTGGCATTTACCATGGGGTTCAAGCAGGCCTTTGAAGACATGTCATTCCCGCGGTGGGACGTGCGGTGGCATGGAATCTATGACTTCAAAGGCCGTACATTATGGTTTTTGCTTCATGAACCGCCGTGCATAGATTCCCTCTTCCCCACAAACCCCCGTTGGAATGACATGCCCGGCTGGCGGAAATGACATTGGAGGCTAGCATTTACCAAGGCTAAAACAGGCTTCAGAAAGCATGTCATCCCTGCGCTGGATCGTGCGGTGGCTTGGGATCTATGCTTGTTGAGGCCGGCCTAAAAGCTTTTGCCTTTTGAACCGCCTCCCATAGATTCCATGCTCACCCACATGCCCTCGTTGGAATGACATGGTAGGCTGGCATTTACTAAGGTAAAAGCAGGCCTCAACAGGTATGTCATCCCTACGCTGGCTTGCGCGATGGCTTGGGATCTATACCTGCTGAGGCCGTCCATTATGGGTTTTGCTTCTTGAACCGCCGCGCATAGATTGACTTCGTCGAATCTTCGATTTCCATGCCCACCCTCTTGTCAAAGCAGGAATGACATGCGCGGCTGGCTTTTATTATGGTTAAAGCAGGTGCTTGAAGCCATGTCATTCCAACGCTGGACCGTGCGGTGGCGGGAATCTATGGCTTCAAGCACCGTTATTAGAAGTTATTCTCGAACAAATCCTTTCTTTCAGGATTCATAGTATCTATCAGTTGCTCTTTTTCTGCTCTAGACAAACTCTTTATCTCCTTTTCTCTTACAATCGCTTGATCTATCAACCCGAAATCTTCATAATACACCAACTTATGGCACTTATACCTTGCCGTAAAAGCAGACCCACTACCTTCCTTATGCTCTCTAACTCGCCTGTCAAGGTTATTAGTGACACCTGTGTATAAGGCTCTGCCATTGGCACTTTGCATCATATATACCCAATAGGTTTTCATTTGTTACTTCTTTAATCGCCTCCCATAGATTATTCCTAATGTCCCGCTGCCCATAGATTCCCTCCTACCCACTATCCAACGTAGGAATGACATGCGCAGCGGGGCTTTGACATGGGAGGTTGGCATTTACCAAGGTTAAAGCAGGCTTCAGAAAGCATGTCATTCCCACGCTGGGCTGTGCGGTGGCTTGGGATCTATGCTTTCTGAAGCCGTTTATTAAGGTTCTTGCCTCTTGAACCGCCGCGCATAGATTCCTTGCCCACCCACTTGTCAACGCAGGAATGACATGCGCGGCTGGCGGAATGACATGGGAGGCTGGCGTCCATCAAAGTTAAAGCAGGCCTCAACAGGTATGTCATCCCTACGTGGGCCTGTGGGCAAAGGCTTGGGATCTATACCTGTTGAGGCCGTCCTTTATAGGTTCTTGCCTCTTGAACCGCCGTGCATAGATTCCATTCTCCCCGCTTGTCAACGCAGGAATGACATGGGAGGCTGGCGGAAATGACATGCGTGGCTGGCTGGAACGACACGGGAGGCTGGCATTCAGCGTTCAGCGCGCATGGGGTTGTGCAGGAAATCATCATACACCAAGCGGATGCCGTCTTCCAGTTCGGTCTTGTAGGTCCAACCAAGCGCCGTGGCTTTGCTCACATCAAGCAACTTGCGCGGCGTACCATTCGGACGGCTCGTGTCCCATTTGATCTCACCCTCATAACCAATCACTTTGGCCACCAATTCGGTCAAAGCCTTGATGGTCAACTCCTTGCCCGTACCTGCATTGACGGTCTCATTGCCACTATAATTGTTCATCAAGAAGACGCAGAGATTAGCCAAGTCGTCCACATAGAGGAACTCCCGCAAAGGGCTGCCATCACCCCAGCAAGTCACTTCCTTCAGCCCGTTGACCTTGGCTTCGTGAAAACGACGGATCAAGGCGGGCAACACATGGCTGTGCTCGGGATGGTAGTTGTCGTTGGGACCATAGAGGTTGGTCGGCATGACGGAAATGTAGTCAGTACCATACTGTCGGTTGAGGAACTCGCAGTATTTCAGGCCGCTGATTTTCGCCAAGGCATAGGCTTCATTGGTCTTCTCCAGCTCGCCTGTGAGCAGGCACGATTCTTTCATCGGCTGGGGAGCCATCCTCGGATAGATGCACGACGAGCCGAGGAACTCCAGCTTCTTGCAGCCGTTTTTCCAGGCCGAGTGGATGACGTTCATCTCAAGGATCATGTTGTCGTACATGAAATCGGCGAGGGCATTTTGGTTGGCGACGATGCCACCGACTTTGGCTGCGGCGAGGAAGACATATTCGGGTTTCTCCTCAGCGAAGAACTTCTCAACCTCATCTTGCCTAGTGAGATCAAGCTCTTTATGGGTTCTCAGCACCAAATTATTAAAACCTTGTCTCTGTAACTCTCTGACAATGGCACTTCCAACCATGCCTCTATGCCCGGCTACGTATATCTTGCTGTCTATATTCATGTCTTTTCTTTGTTATTTATTATCTAACCGAACGTATCCGAATTATCCGAATTGTTTTTCTTCAACCATTATAGTATAACCATTCGGGAATATCTCCTTGATATCTTAAGTTTTTCACTTTTTCAAATCCTTTACCCACAACAAAATCATCCACATTAAAATTGATTAAATAGCCCAATGGTAAATTGGTTAAATGAAGGTAATTGGACAATTGTTTGTAATGAATGCTCTCGAAGGCAATGACAGATTTAAGTTCTAAAACTAGAATATCTTCTACTAAAATATCCATGCGAAAACCCAACCCGAGATCCACACCTTCGTAAGCAACTTCAATAGGAACTTCGCTCTCAGCTTCAATACCTTGATTATCTAATTCTATCAGCATCGCTTTTTGGTAAACCGACTCAAGCAAGCCTGGACCCAGTTTGGAATATACCTTCATAGCACAACCTATCGTCCTATATGCCAGAGTCTTGCTTTTTTTCTTTTCTTCTTCTCGCCATTCAGCTAGCAAATCCATAGTTTTGTTTTTTATTGTCTCTAACTTTATTGTCTCTAACCGAACGTATCCGAAAAGATCCGAAAGCCTATTTCTGATTATTTCGGGTCTATTCGGTTTGAGACTCTTCTAACTATTTCAGGTCTGTTCGGTTAGAGATTATTCTTCTATGTGTGCTTTCAAATATAGCTTCTTCACGAAGCGCATGTCATGCTCGACCATGATCTTGACGAGGTCTTCGAAGGACGTCTTGCGCGGATTCCAGCCAAGGAGCGTCTTGGCCTTGGTGGGGTCGCCGAGCAGCTGTTCCACCTCAGCGGGACGGAAGAAACGGGGGTCAACTTCAACGAGAGACTTGCCCGTAGCCACATCTATGCCCTTCTCATTCACGTCCTCTCCTTCCCAACGCAACTCGATACCGACATGCTTGAAGGCCAAGGTGCAGAACTCGCGCACCGTGTGGTACTCGCCCGTGGCGATGACGAAATCCTCCGGCTGCTCCTGTTGCAGGATGAGCCACATGCACTCCACGTAGTCCTTGGCATAGCCCCAGTCGCGGAGCGCGTTGAGGTTGCCGAGATAGAGCTTGTCCTGATAGCCTTGCTTGATGCGCGCGGCGGCGAGGGTGATCTTACGCGTGACGAAGGTCTCGCCACGACGTTCGCTCTCGTGGTTGAAGAGGATGCCGTTGACGGCAAACATGCCGTAGCTCTCGCGGTAGTTCTTCACAATCCAGAAGCCGTACTGCTTGGCCACACCGTAAGGCGAGCGCGGATAGAAGGGCGTCGTCTCCTTTTGCGGCACCTCTTGCACCAGGCCGAAGAGCTCCGAAGTAGAGGCTTGGTAGATCTTACATTTCTTCTCGAGGCCCAAGATGCGCACGGCCTCCAAGAGGCGCAACGTGCCCACAGCATCCGCTTCAGCGGTATATTCGGGACAGTCGAACGACACCTTCACATGGCTCTGCGCAGCTAGGTTGTATATCTCATCAGGCTGGATTTTTTGGATGATGCGTACCAATGATGACGAGTCGGTCATGTCGCCATAATGCAAGGTAAGCAAGCGTTTGTTCTTCATGTCGCGCACCCATTCGTCAAGGTAGAGATGCTCGATGCGACCCGTGTTAAACGAAGAAGAACGACGAATGATGCCGTGCACTTCATAGCCTTTTTCCAAAAGGAACTCGGCAAGGAAAGAGCCGTCTTGGCCTGTGATACCTGTGATTAATGCTGTTTTTGACATAGGATGATCAGATTTGTTATTGGGTGCAAAGATAGAACAAAATCCTTTGTGCAGACAAAAAAAAACGGACCCGACTGTGGTCGAATCCGTTGTGTGTATTAAAGCAGGTTCCAGAAAGCATGTCATCCCCACGCTGGCTTGTGGGCAAAGGCTTGGGATCTATGCCTGGTGAGGCCGTCCTTTAAGGTCTTCGCCTTTTGAACTGCCTCCTATAGATTCCATGCTCTCGCACATACCCATGTAGGAATGACATAGGAGGCTTGGCGGAAATGATATGGGAGGCAGGCGTTTACCATGGTTCAAGCAGGCCTCAGCAGGCATGTCATCCCCACGCTGGCTTGTGGGCAAAGGTTTGGGATCTATGCCTGGTGAGGCCGTCCTTTAAGGTCTTCGCCTTTTGAACCGCCTCCTATAGATTCCAGCCTACCCACTTGCCCTCGTAGGAATGACATAGGAGGCTGGGCGGAAATGATATGGGAGGCAGGCTACTACCAAAGGCTAAAGCAGGCCTCAGCAGGCATGTCATCCCCACGCTGGCTTGTGGGCAAAGGCTTGGGATCTATGCCTGGTGAGGCCGTCCTTTAAGGTCTTCGCCTTTTGAACCGCCTCCTATAGATTCCATGCCCTCGCACATACCCACGTAGGAATGACATAGGAGGCTGGCGGAAATGACATGGGAGACTGGCTACTACCAAGGCTAAAGCAGGCCTCAGCAGGCATGTCATCCCTACGCTGGCTTGTGGGCAAAGGCTTGGGATCTATGCCTGGTGAGGACGTCAATAAGGTTCTTGCTTTTAAACCGCCTTCTATAGATTCCTCTCCTACCCACCTGCCTACGTTGGAATGACATAGAAGGCTGGCGGAAATGACATGGGAGGCTGGCGGAAATGATATGGGAGGCTGGCTGAATGACATGTGCAGCGGGGCTTTGACATGCTCAGCTAGCTTACTATTAATAGCGCTTCAGCCAGATTTCCAAGAACTTATCGTATACTTGGTATATACCTTTTTCTTGAGTAATCAAATCCTTGTCCAGCAATGCGTTGACCGACGACTTCACTGCACTGGGAGAAAGCAAACCATATTGTTTTGCAAACTTCCCAGAGGTGATCTGCTTCACTTTGCCTTCTTTGGCAATGGCTCTTAACACAAGGCTTTGTTTCTCAGGTAGCTGATACATCAAATCTTCATAGGTAAGGTTGGTGAAATCAACGATATAGTCAATAGCGGGCTGAAGCTCACCGAGGGTGCAATGTCCACTTTCAGCCGTGCGCATGAATAGCACATTCATCACTTTTTGCAGATAGAACGTCACTCCTTCAAATTGGGCATAGAGTTGGTCAACCACTTCCTTATCGATGGTTTTACCCGCCTTTTTAAAATGGGCGTTGCAGAATTCCCAATACTTCTCCTCCTCAATAAGATTAAGATTCATTACTGTAACACTTTGGTAGAAAGGCCGGTTGGGGGAGACGAACATAGTTCCCATCAAATGACGCTGCGAGCCCATGAAGACAAAATTAGCATTGCTACAGTATTGCACATAGGTACGCAAAGCAGCCTCCACATTGGTGTCATTGTACTTAAGAATCTGCTGGAACTCATCAATGGCCACGAGACAAGGTTTGTCGGCCTGTTGCAGATAATGGAAAATCTCGTCCAAAGTGTTGTTGGGGTCAGCGATGTCGCCCACCGAAACATTCCACGAGGGCTTGCCCATGGCATCGAAGGTGATTCCCGTTTTGAGCGAGTGCATGATGTTGAGGAACGACTCCCAATGCTGTTTTCCTTTAGGTTTAAGCACTTCGAGAATGGTACGACCCATTTTGTTGACCATTTCTGACAGCGACTTGGTGGAATAGATGTCGATGATGAAAGTATAATAGCGGTTTTTTATCTCTTTCTGCTCGAAGCAATGCCGAATCAGGTCTGTTTTGCCGTACCGACGAGGCGAAATCAAGGCGATATTATTGCCGTTTAGCAGCCAAGCCGTGATGTCTTTCGTTTCCTGAACACGGTCGCAGAAATACGCTTCGCCTGCATAACCGTTTGTGACAAAGGGGTTTATCATAGTCTTATGCTATTATTATGCTGCAAAGATAATATTTTATCATAAAATGATAATCATAAAATGACAATTTTTTGGGGCAGGCCTCAGCAGGCATGTCATCCCCACGCTGGCCTGTGGGCAAAGGCATGGGATCTATGCCTGGTGGGGCCGTCCCTTTATGGTTTTTGCCTTTTGAACCGCCTCCTATAGATTCCATGCCCTCGCACATACCCACATAGGAATGACATAGGAGGCTGGGCGGAAATGAGAAGGGAGGCAGGCATTTACCATGGTTCAAGCAGGCCTCAGCAGGCATGTCATCCCTACGCTGGCTTGTGGGCAAAGGCTTGGGATCTATGCCTGATGAGGACGTCCTTTAAGGTTTTTGTTTCTTGAACCGCCTCCTATAGATTCCCACCCTCGCACATACCCACGTAGGAATGACATAGAAGGCTGGCGGGAATGACATGGGAGGCTGGCATTTACTATGGTTCAAGCAGGCCTCAGCAGGCATGTCATCCCCGCGCTGGCTTGTGGGCAAAGGCTTGGGATCTATGCCTGGTGAGGCCGTCAATAAGGTTCTTGCTTTTAAACCGCCTCCTATTGATTCCTCTCCTACCCACCTGCCTACGTTGGAATGACATAGAAGGCTGGGGGAATGACATGGGAGGTTGGCGTTTACCATGGTTCATGCAGGCCTCAGCAGGCATGTCATCCCCGCGCTGGCTTGTGGGCAAAGGCTTGGGATCTATGCCTGGTGAGGCCGTCCTTTTATGGTTTTTGCCTTTTAAACCGCCTTCTATAGATTCCTCTCCTACCCACCTGCCTACGTTGGAATGACATAGAAGGCTGGCGGGAATGACATGGGAGGCTGGCATTTACTATGGTTCAAGCAGGCTTCATCAGGTATGTCATCCCTAGGCTGGCTTGTGAGCAAAGGCATGGGATCTATGCCTGGTGGGGCCGTCCCTTTATGGTTTTTGCCTTTTGAACCGCCTCCCATAGATTGACTTCGTCGAATGCAAAGCATTTCCCGCCTTCGCACATGCCCACGTAGGAATGACATAGAAGGCTTGGAATCTATATCTTCGAATTACATCTCATCCATCGATAACCCTTTGTATGAAATCCCATACCCATTAAACTGATGTGTTGCCTGTAGGAACACTTCCGCCTTCTGTTTCAAGACCCCCAGGCTGATATCATCTTTCTGACGCTTAATCTCGTAGAATGTAGCACTACCCTTCAGTTCATCCTCAGCAATCATGTCAATTTCGTTCTCTCCTTTGCGGTCCCACCATCGGCCCAGACGGGTAAATTCCCCCGATTCCACAGCCACACGGTGAAAATAACGCTCCAGCATCAACCCGCTGAAAGTATTGTAATCACGCATGACTATCTCTTGTAATTTAGCATAGTTCTCAATCTCCATAATGTAACTATACTTGAAAACAAAACGGAACCAGAAACTGTAGAACACATCACCCAGCTCGTAGTGAACATTCTTGTTCGCAGTCTTCTCAAACATAGGTTGCCGCTTGGCAACCAGTTCATAGTCATTCTCAAGGTTGGTCAGATAACCTCCCACTTCTTTTCCTATCATATCCTCAATCTCGTTTCGGGTATTCTTGCCGCGGGCAATGCAGGAAAGAATGGAGAAATAGGTCCCATAATCCTTCCCGAACTCCTCTATCAGGTTGTTCTTACCCTCGTTGAGAAATGTTGAATTGGCACTGATGATATACTGAATCATGGCATCCTTATCCAACGCGCCGGCATCCACCAGCTGGCTCACGTATTTTGCCACCCCGCCCGTAAAGGTGAAAAGAGCCAACAAGTCTTCTTTGCTATAGCCGGGTTTGGCATCCGCCATAATTTGTTTCAGCACCGAAGGCCTGAAAGGCTTCACTCTCAACTCGCCTGTGTTCCGACCGTACAAAGGTTCCTTTTTGTCCTTGAAGATTTTCTGCATCATGGAGTAGATACTGCCGCATACCACAAGATTGATCTTTGAGGTTTTCTCGTACTCGTCCCAAATATCCTGCATTTCGCTGAAAACAGCCTTGTTCACCCGATAGAAATCCTGAAACTCGTCAATCACCAGCGTGAAGCACTTGGTCTGCGACAACTGCATCAGGTAACGGAAAATGTTGCTGAAATGCCGACTACTACCAAGATTGGGGATGCCAAGTTTTTCGCTGATTTCTTCAAGATAAGCTTCGCAAAGATCTGATTCCGCTTTCCTTGCCACAAAGAAATAGACAAAAGGTGCATCCTTATAAGCTTCACGTATCAATGTCGTCTTGCCTATACGCCTTCGTCCTGTCACCACCGTAAAACGGGCTGCCGTTTCAGCTATTTCCCGAGTCTCCCTCAAAAAAGCGATTTCTTGTTCTCTATCATAGAATCTCATAACTTATATTTTTTTGTTTCGGAAACAGCCATTTCGGAAACAGCCATTTCGGATGCAAAAGTACAACTATAATTTCAAATAACAAGAAAATCGAAAACAAAAAAAACGGACCCGACTGTGGTCGAATCCGTTGTATGGATTAAAGCAGGCCTTTGAAGACATGTCATTCCCGCTGTGGATTGTGCGGTGGCATGGAAATCGAAGATTCGACGTAGTCAATCTATGGCTTCAAAGGCCGTACAATAAGGTTTCTGTTTCTTGAACCGCCTCCCATAGATTCCATGCTCTCGCACATGCCTCCGTAGGAATGACATAGGAGGCTGGCTTTTACCATGGTTCTAGCAGGCCTCAACAGGTATGTCATCCCTACGCTGGCTTGTGGGTAAAGGCATGGGATCTATGCCTGGTGAGGCCGTACAATAAGGTTTCTGTTTCTTGAACCGCCTCCCATAGATTCCATGCTCTCGCACATGCCTCCGTAGGAATGACATGGGAGGCTGGAATTTACCATGATTCAAGCAGGCCTCAGCAGGCATGTCATCCCTACGCTGGCTTGTGGGCAAAGGCTTGGGATCTATGCCTGGTGAGGACGTCTTTTTATGGTTTTGCCTTTTGAACCGCCTCCTATAGATTCCATGCCCTCGCACATACCCACGTAGGAATGACATAGGAGGCTGGCTTTTACCATGGTTCAAGCAGGCCTCAATAGGTATGTCATCCCTACGCTGGCTTGTGGGCAAAGGCTTGGGATCTATGCCTGATGAGGCCGTCCATTAAGGTTTTGCCTTTTGAACCGCCTCCCATAGATTCCATGCCCTCGCACATACCCACGTAGGAATGACATAGGAGGCTGGCTGCAATGACATGGGAGACTCGCTACTACCAAGGTTAAAGCAGGCCTCAACAGGTATGTCATCCCCACGCTGGCTTGTGGGCAAAGGCATGGGATCTATGCCTGGTGAGGACGTCCATTAAAGGTTCTTACCTCTTGAACCGCCTCCTATAGATTCTCGCCTTCGCACTTGCCCACGTTGGAATGACATAGGAGGCTGGCTTTTACGATGTTATACTATCGCTTCCTTGATGCAGTCCACAATATAGCGCACATCCTCGTCCGTGACATACGGCCCGCTGGGCAGACACATGCCCACCTTGAACAAGGCTTCCGAAACGCCATTGACGTAAGCCGGTGCATCCTTGTAAACAGGCTGCTTGTGCATGGGCTTCCACAAAGGCCGTGCCTCAATGCCCGCCTGGTCGAGAATGACACGCAAGGCTTCCACATTGTCGTTAGGCTCGCAGTCTGTATGTACACTTTCGGAGGCATGCACCACGCCTCCAGCACCACCCACTGCACCTTGAACGATGGTCTTATAGGCATTCTCCTGGCCCTTGATGCGAACACTCGGGTCGATGGTGATGGTGTTCAGCCAATAGTTGCTGTCGTAACGCTCATCAGGGTTGCCATGGACTTCGATGCCTGGCACGTCTTTCAACAGTTCCTTATAGAGTTCAAACACATGCTTGTGGTGATTGATATGGTCATCAACGACCGTCATCTGACCGCGCCCGATGCCGGCGCAGATGTTCGACATGCGGTAGTTGTATCCAATGGCCTCATGTTGGTAGTAAGGATACGACTCACGCGCCTGAGTGGCCAGCCACATGATTTTCTGCCAAGCCTCTTGGTCGGGACAGACAAGCGCACCACCGCCCGAGGTGGTAATCATCTTGTTGCCGTTGAAACTGAGCACGCCGAACTTGCCAAAGGTGCCCAGCACTTGGCCATTCCAACGGCTACCGAAGCCTTCGGCGGCATCTTCGACGACCGGGATGTCGTATTTCTCGGCAACGGCCATGATACGGTCGATGTCGTAAGGCATGCCATAAAGCGCCACGGGCACGATGGCCTTAGGCTTCTTGCCCGTCTTGGCGATACGGTCCTTGATGGCTTCTTCCATCAGCTCAGGGTCGATGTTCCATGAATCCTTCTCGGAATCGACGAAAATCGGCTTCGCGCCAAGGTAGGTGATGGGATGCGAGGAGGCGCAGAAGGTGAAGGATTGGACAATGACCTCATCGCCAGGCTGCACGCCACAGGCAATCAGTGAGAGATGCACAGCGGCAGTGCCAGCGGAGAGGGCGACGACACGTTTGTTTAATTGAGAATTGAGAATTGGGAATTGAGAGTTTGTGCCGTTGACAAAATCTTCCAAATCTTTTTCGAAGCCATTCACGTTTGGTCCCAACGGCACCACCCAGTTGGTGTCGAAGGCTTCTTGTATATATTTTTGTTCAAGTCCTGCTTCGCTCATGTGAGCCAGGCAGAGGTAGATGCGTTTGCGTTCCATGGGATTGGGTTTTGATTTGATAGAATTTGAATTTAAAACATTAGACTTAAAAGAATGTGGTTGCCGACCATCAGAAAAACAAATGTCCTTAATCACCTCTACATAATTTTCGATAACATAGGCCACGTCCTCATCACTCAAGCGTGTATGTAAGGGCAATGTCACCTCGTTTTCATACAGATGATAGGCATTCGGGAAGTCCTTGATGTCGAAACCGAGGGCTTTGTAGGCCGTCATCATCGGCAGGGGCTTGTAGTGTACATTGCAGGCAATGCCACGCTCTGCCATCTTGGCGATGACCTCACGACGTTCCTTGTCGGTGCAACCAAGCAAACGGGTGAGGTAAAGATGCCCGTTTGCACTGAAGTCTTCACCATATTGCTTCAATACCGCTACAGGTAAATCTTTCAATGCCTCGTCATACATACCGATAATCTGCTTACGACGCTCAAGCATGGCAGGATAGCGTTTTAATTGTGCCAAACCTATACCAGCTGTGATGTCCGTCATGTTGCATTTGTACCAAGGACCGATCACATCATACTCCCACGACCCCAACTGGGTCTTAGTAAATGCATCTTTGCTTTGCCCATGCAGAGAATACAGCTGCAAGAGCCTGTACAAGTACTCATTCCAAGTCTCGCCCTCAACATGCGGCACTGTTGACCCAGCGTCGTTCGACACCGGCTCCTCACCAAAGGGCAGATTCCACACCAACGCACCGCCTTCTGCGGTGGTCAGGTTCTTGACGGCATGGAAGCTGAACGAGGAGAAATCGGCTATGCTCCCCGTCATCTTGCCGTGCCATTGGGCACCTAAAGCGTGCGCATCGTCGGCAGCCACAATGATGCGTCCGATGCGTTTTTGGATCGCGTTGGACGGACGGAACAGCGCCTTCTTCGCCTCCACAATCTGGAAGATGCGATCGAAGTCGCAGACGATGCCGCCCAAGTCCACCGGGCAGATTACCTTGGTCTTTTCGGTAATGGCGTCGGCCATCTTGTCGTAGTCCATCTCCACGCAGTCGGGCTGCGAGTCCACCAATACCAGCTTGCAGCCCACATGCTGTATCACCGAAGCCGAAGCCGTGTAGGTGTAGGCCGGGACGATCACCTCGTCATCGGGTCCCACGCCAATCAGTCGCAGCGCCATTTCCATTGCCGCTGTTGCCGAGCTTAGGCAAGCCGCCTTAGCCGTACCCACATAAGCGGCAATTTGTCTTTCAAACTCCTTGGTTTTCGGGCCGGTGGTGATCCAGCCGGAGCGCAAGACTTCCGCCACTTGTTCGATTTCCGCCTCCGACATGTCGGGCGGCGAAAACGGAATCTTTCTAGGTTTTAAGTTCATTATAGTTATATTTTATACGTTAATTAACATGTAATTTGTCATTAATTACCCTATCCTCTCGAACACAGATTCCCACGAAATTACGCAACCCTGTCGCAAAAACATCCGTCTAATCCGTGCCAATCCGTGTTCAAAAAACTCCGTGTTCAAAAAAACCTCCGCAATCGAAGATAAGGCGAAGCAAAGATTTATGTTAGATTTACGTCAGATTTGCTTCTTAAATCACCTCCCCCGCATACTCCATCTTCTTTCCCAGCACCGTGCAAAAAATCATCTTTATGTCTAAATTGAAAGAATAATGCCGATAATAATAACAATTCAGTATCATAAACTGTTGTTATTCCTTGATATAGTATCCACCCGTCTTATCAGAGTCGCGATACTCTATCAGATTCATTTTCTTCAATGTTGCTAATTGTTTTTTCACTGTCGATTCTGACTTATGTCTTAAGTCGGCCACCTGTTTAATCTTTATTCCTGGGTTATTTAAAACTATAAGATAAACTTCCTTAAGACTCCCTGAAAGACCATTTACAGGACCATTTACAGGACCATTTACAGGACCATTTAGAGCACTATTTTGGTTATCCTTTTCGCTATCATCAATCCCATTCTCCTTTACCGGCCTTCTGAACACAATCATCACGAACCCACCATTCTCCACATACTCCGGCTCTGGCACTCCTTGTGCCCGGCAGGCATCCACCATCCTTTTCACACCCGAGCCCCAACTCTCCAAGAACGACGACTTAAACAACACCTCCGCTATTAGCGGATTATACGGATATGAAGCGTGTGCACTCTTGATGGTTTCTGGAGTCAACGCAAGTGGTAGCCGTCCTGGATTCTCTATCTCCACACGGTCATCATACACTGCAATACTTGGAGTCAGGTTATATTTCTCCAACTGCCTATGGCAAAGTGCATTCGTCAATGCCTCACGTAATGCTTCAGCAGGAATTTCTAGTTGTTCCTCCTTGTGGAAACCCACAATCTTGCCACTCTGCGACAGATGTTTAAACAAGAAATCCATACCCGCATCTAGCAGGTCGAAGAAGTTTCCTTCCACCCGACCACTGTCCATGAACTCATTCTTGTCCGTCCCGCGGAACCGAGCCAGCCGCAGTCCCATCTGAGTATAGCCTCCAACACGTTTTCCGAACAAAGCAACTGCACCATTCAGCACTTTCCCGTCTTTCATCAGGCTCCACTTTTCCAACAGTTCCGTTACGCTCTCCGTCTCAGCCGTTGCAGGCATACGTCCGCGTTCCACACCCAAACGCACAGCACCACGAATCCTTCGCTCATCCAAGTCAGCCAACGACACGTTGTCAGCCATCTGCCGCTCCCAAGCAAACACCTCAGGCTTTGCTGCCCGCAGTCGTTCTTCATACATCTCCTGTGGCATCACCTTCGTCGTACTCTCCACCTTGTAGTAAGGACATCCATGATAAGTGTAAGGCATTTGACCCCACTTCCAACCATTAAAGTGTATTACTATCAACTGATTGCCCGGCCTCCCTGGTACATCTATGTATTCGGGTTTTGCGTTTACAACAGGAGTCAATCCGCCCAGAGCTTGAGCTATCTCCCGTTGTGTATTATCAGTCACCTGCTGTCCAAGGATCTTCAGCGATGTAGGAGCCACACCAAATATCAACCAACCCCCGTCTGTGTTGAGGAACGCACAGGCCGAGTGCATACCATCCTGCAACTCGCCTGTTGTTTTCTTCAACTCCAAACAGCGGTGCTCATCCTTCGAAATAATATTCCGTATCTCTTCGATTGTCATATCAAACCCTTATCATCGTCTTTATAACCACTTTCACTATAATTTTCAGCAACTCAATTATTCTTCTCGAACACGGATCCCACGGATACCCATGGAATTACGCGCCCCCGTCGCAAGACCCATCCGTCCAATCAGTGCAAATCTGTGTTCAAAAAAACAACCGTGTTCAATTTTCAACATTAATTACCGTTAGTTGACCACGAATTATCCATTAATTACCCGTGTTCAAACTTCACTGTGTTCTTTCCAACAAAGCCTTCCCAAATTCCGTCAGATAATACGCCTGTCCTTTCTTCCTCGGTTTATCAGGGTAAAGTAGTGCAATATAACCGCCTTTAATAGCAGGATTCAAATATTTATTACGGAAATTGTCAGGTCCTTTTAGGCCTAACCTTTCCATCATATCCTTTACAGTTAAAGTCTTACTTTCCACCACACTTGATAATTTGAGCACATAAATATCAGGCTTACTTATGGTCATTGCGTCTTTACCTGCATCTTTACCTGTATCTTTACACGGATTCCCCAGATTCCCACGGAATTTTGCGACACCCCGCAAAACCCATCCGTCCAATCCGTGTCAATCCGTGTTCAAAAAACACAACATCCGTGTTCAAATACCACCGTGTTCTTCCTCAAATCACCTCCCCCGCATGCTCCATCTTCTTCCCCAGCACCGTGCAAAAGATCATCTGGATATCCTTGACAAAAGAATAATGCCGATAGTAATAGCAATTCAACCTCACCTTATCGGGATAGATGACCGTGTCGTTATACTCCACAGCTATGTTTTGCGCGTCGCGGGTGTCGCCTTCTTTCTGCTTCTGAGCCACATACTCGGCTATCATTTCATCTTCGCGCCTGTATTATAAAGTGGCTGGGCCTGTAATCCCTGGTCTCAACTTCAACACATCTCTGTCGTCGCCTTCCAGTTTGTCGGCATAGCCAGGCACATCGGGGCGGGCACCTACGAAGCTCATGTTGCCGATGAGCACTGCCTACAAGAAAAGCAGGCCAAGGAAGGACATGATGCGGTCGAAGAAGTATTTGAAGGACATATTGATGGTATGCATTAATGATTATTCGACATTTTTACAATAAACCCTTCCCAAAAAATCAGGAAACAAATCGGTTTCATAGTATTTATGCGCCAGAATCCTCAAATAATCGAAGCCGGCCGCATCTGTTCTATAAGCTATCGAATTATAGGGTTTGTAATATGCAGAGCGAAACCCTTCCATGGTTTTAGGAAGCTTTATGCTGGTTTGAACCGACAATTCATCGTAAAGCCGATGTTCAAACAAACACTGTTCTATGTCATACTCTTCTTGAATAGGGAAAGCTATCTGCAGGTTAACCTTAGATTCATCAACCACTTCCCGGAATCTGGTATAGAGGGGTTCCAAGCCCATATAGGATATCAACTCGAACAGGACAACGATCAACAATGAAGAATCACAACAATAGTCATCTGACTTCTTATAAAGACTCTTTGCCAACGCCATACGATTCCCCGTCAGTTCGGGCCACATCTTTTTGTTTTGGTATTGTTTGATCAGATTGGCTACAGTTTCATAGACAAACATGGTCATGCATTTTCCATCTTCTTTCTCGTGATCTCGCATCAAAAACAAAAACACCAATTGTATGGGGATAGAATGCGTATCCAACAGCGGCATATTAAACCCTGTATTATTATTGATGATTTCTCTGACAATGGTTTTCTGAAGACGTATGTCATCTTCTTTTATGCCAAAGTATTCAGTGGTAAAGAAGTAGTACATCAAGTCGCCAAGAAAATCAAAACAACGTAACGGATAGAAAATGTATTCCGTATCAGAAGGCTTGAAGGAATAGAAACTCTTTTCAAATCCTGTCGCATCAATTACTTTGTTCAAATAAGCTTCATAGATACTTAATTGTTGGGTAACCAAAGGCCGATACAATTCAATAATTCTCTTTTTCTTCTCCAATTTGTTTCGCAATATCCAGGCCCAGGTTTTCAACACTATGGTATCCATACAATACTTTGCTGGATACAGATTGTCGGCTTGGATGGAATAGTAATAGACCAAAGCACCAATTAGTCGAATGGTGGCAAAAAAGTTGGTTTCGGTCCGGGTTGATGGTTTTTGGCCTTCTATTTTTGAAATTTGAAGATTGACCAATTGAACTATGTCAGAATAATCATTTCCTTCCGAATCCAACAACACTAAAGCCCTCTTGAGAAGACGGTAACTGTCTTCGTCGGTCAATAGGGTTTCCTCAAATAAATATTTGGAAAACAACTCGGTTAGTTTATTGATATCCCATCGCTCAAAATTTCCATCAGGGAAAAACCGTTCAACAAAACCATCCAACGTCGGTCTTGCGTTTTCGTCAACGGTTCCATTATGCGCATATACAAACCGACGAACATAATCCTTCAACCCAGGTATGGATGCGTCTCGAAAAGGGGTGTTAACCGATGCCGTCAAAGACTCTATCAAACCATCCGGTTCACTTAAAGTCCTATCTGTAATATCATGAGCGCTAAAACCTTTTAATTCGAAAAAGAATAGCGTTGGCTTTCCTTTGACTTTTTTTGTGGCGACCACATCCCTTCCATATTGGGACCGACCTTTCGACTGCTTAGGCGTGGAGAGAATCCGAAATCCCATCCTTTCCAAAAGCAAAGGAAAAATATAGTCCAACTCGCCGTCTTCTTTCAAGGAAGCCACATACTCCTTAATGATTTCCTTCCGTAACATCCCAATCCTTGTATAGTTCACCAATCCATTTAGCTAATTCCAAAGGGGTCATCGATTGGACCATGAGCCTAGAAGGTACAGAAACCTCAATTTTTGCGAGGTGTTGCGTTTTCCCATTATCCATTCGCCAACCACCTCCACGCGCCAAAACCTCTGTCTTCAACATCTTCATCCATAAAAACGAGCTTTCTTCTTCTATCGCCTTGACATGTTGGCTGTGTTCTTCTCTTTCAACCCTACAAGCCTCCTGATAATATCGATATTGAGCATACACTTGCGACAATTCTTTCAATTCCCTACGCTTTTGGATCAAAGCACCTCTATTTTCAACATATTGTTTCAATTGTCTTGTTTCTTCGGTATCCAAGCCCAACTTGTCCATAGCCTGCGTGACGTGTCCCATATAGTTGTCGACGTATGGCACCATTTGTGTCAACAAAGCCAGTCTCACTCTTTCTGAAGGAGACAAAAAGAGCGGCAATATCTTAGGCAACCTCAAATCCGGGTTACCCAAATCTTGAAGCATAAACATAATGAACATGATTTGCTCTTCTTCGCTCAAGGATAAGGGATCAAAACTTGAGTTTTCCACATGAAATTCATCCCACATTTTTCGGCCTGCAATCCTATATGCACCTTTGGGATGAAGGACAAAGAGCAAAACCATTTTGGCAAAAGACACGTCGTTTTTTCTTAACTGACGCAAACAATCATCCATAGACAATACCAAATCAGGTTCGTAAATATCGCTTATGATTTCTGCCATTTTCTCAAACAACTCAATACTAATATGTCTATAGCACAAGATTCCATCTAGTTTCTCGATGTCTTCTTGGGGATGCTCCAGATTGCCCAAGTTTAGCAAAACGCATTCTTCCATAAAAGGAGTGAGCCGTTCTTGTCGGACAAACCAATTGCACAAGACATTAACCGACAGTGACGACTTGGCTTGAAGCAAATCTTTGATTCGACCTTCACAACCCACCCTTCTCTCGTCATCAAGGCCAGAAAGTGCCTTTACGAAAAACGCCAATGCAACATTCCCGGCAAAGGATTCGAAAGACATGGCTATGTCGTATGCTTTACAAATGGTATTGCTATCTAAACCTTCGGTGTAGACAAAGGCTTGAGCAAACAATTCCTTGTCTTTCTCGGGGGAAAAAAGATGGCAAGCTCGGTTGAAATCATTCATCATGAGACCCGACAGACAATCAGTCGATTTGTCGGGCATGGATTCCATCAATGACAAGCCTTCGTCAAAAAAGCATTTGCAATAAACACGAAATGAATTTGAAATGAGTAGTTCGACATCGTTCGTTTTCTTCGATTTCGACTGAAAAGAACTCACTATTCCGAGAAACCTATTTGCATCCCAGTCTACACTTGGAATCAGCACCAGCAAACCGTTGACCCAATCCCACTTGTTCTTGCAAGATGAGAAAACCGTTGACTTAGCATTGTTTTCAAGGATATATGATATGGCTACAGCAAAATAATACGGAACAAGCTGGTAACCTTCTTCCCTATCCCAAATCTTCCTTTCCTGTTTTTCCCAATCAACAGGTTGGGGCGAAAAAGAAAAATCGCCTTTTTCCGACCATTCGGAAAGAAGTGATTTCATTTGGGAAATTGAAGCTTGAATCATTGCTTGTTGTTTTAACCACTAGTATGGCATAAGGTCAAAGTAGCCGGCGTCTTGGACGACATTCGATCCTCGATGACGGGGCTCCATATATTCTGTACCCATCACTTTTTGGGACTGGTCGATGAAATAATCATGGTTAAAAGAGTAAAACTCTATCCTGTCATCAAGAATAACATGCAAGTGGTTAAGATAATTCAATGACCGGGGATACACACGCCAACGCGTAATTTCACCTGGTATCCATGTTATTTTGCCATCACTTCTCATCACCAACAGGCCGTCTTCGTATTCAATAATATTACCAAAAATAGCGGCACCACCTTTTATTATCATGGAATCGTGCTTGTTATTCTTCGTTTCAATCGTATGCATCCTATCGCCACCTTCTGCATTCCATTTATTGTACTTCATCACCTTAACTTTTTGGGAGGTCGCCATATATATCTTATCTTGAACCCCCCAACAGATTGTTCCATCTTTTGACTCTTCGTACCCATCAAACTCTCGTTCCTCTATTTCCCGATCATAGTTTCTATAGGACTTTTCTTTCCCAAAATATTCATCTTTGTATTTTTCAAACTTAAACAGGGAAATGTATGACCCACCTTGTCGAGATGAGCTGAATATGCTTTCATAGATATAGTTGGAATACAAGGAAAACTTATCGGAAACCTTATAAAGATTGGGCTCCACTATTTTTAAAGACAAGGATTTGACAGAATTAGACAAGCTGTATTCCAAAAGACCGTCACTTCCTGCTGACAAGGCCATCTGGGGATAATCATTTGCCACTATCGAAAGAGCCTTTCCGTCCCAAACCTTAACGGGCTTAGTACTAACCATGTATTTTGCGTTTATAGGTCTATGAGCAGTAGTCCTATAGAAACCTTCATCATTAGAATAATAAAGATTGCTATTATAGATTTCCGTATCTAATGGCAAACGCCCCGAAGGAGAATCTTGTTTCCCAATCAAGCAATAAGCCACATCATTTTCTGATGCAATATGTTTTATTTTGCTCGCTTTGATATATTTCTTGGAAAGCAACTCCTTAAACTCAATATCTTCAAATATTTGTTGTATGCTTTGTCGATATAAATATCTTCCGTCCTGAAATCCATAACGCAAAGGTAGTGCATCAACACCATTAACAATAAAAGAGTCAACAAGCCGATTCCAATCATAAACGCACAAATCCCCATCAAACGTCCATAGATAAAGACGTCCACGATAGATTTGGCAATCATAATAATTCCCGTAAAGGGTGATTTTCAGAGGTTGCATGACAAACAGCGTTGAATTTTCGACATTTTGGCTTTGTTGATAGTACCTGTTGATACCCATTTCTTTAAAATCATTTCAGGCGGGACATCATAACTATTGGCCATATAATTGCAAGGGTATCCATGCCATTGTTCTGCATTCGGGTCGCTCTTGAACCTGGCAATTTTCAAATCCTCGCCATTAACCCCCTCCCCAATAACCACAAATTTTGAATTAGCATCAAGCATGTATCCCCAAGCGTCATCCTCTTCAATCCACCCATTCTGAATCGAATAACAGAAACAGCCAAATTCTTCTTTTGGTTTAATCACCCAAATGCTTTTATGAGGATTCCCAAACTTCCGATGTGCTGGCGAAATCAGGTATACAAAACGAACAATTGCCCCATTATCATCTAATTCCAAAAGGTATTGTTTCATATTGAAATGAAAGAGAAAGAAATATTTATTTGTAACTATGATAACTTTAGACGAGCACCGGCCAGAAGAAAAGTAAGCAATGGAAAAAGACAATGCGGTCAAAGAGAATTTAAAATCAAATTTTTTCTTTTTAAAATCTAACTGTTTTTTGATTTTAGCATGAACTCCAGCAACCATTACATTATCTGGCACATTCTTGTGACCTCAGCACCTGTACCAATAATGGCATATTCACCAATGAACAACTGATTGACAACCTTCACCCTTGTGCCGCAATATACTCCATTTTGATATGTTACTTCTCCAGAAATACTGCAAGATGCCATGAGTTGGGAAACCACCGCCAAAGCGGGGATTGGATTGATGGGCTAATAGGTAGAAGCTCTTGAAAGAACATCATTCACCTCCTTGCAAAAGCAGCGAAGCTGAAGATTTATGTATGGATTTATGTTAGATTTGTTTCTTTTAGTCGGCATAAACTATGCATGCATATTCTGTGCATGACAGGCATCCACAACGGTAACAGTTTCGCCATCGAAAGTGTAGGCAAAGTACCATTTGTCGGTGTTGGCCATGTGATAACCTTTCCAACGAGACAATGTGGGTTCGCGCCTAAGGAGCGTGCTTTCAATACCATAGATAGAGAACACCGCATCGTGTACGTTGCGTTTCAAATCATCTTTATCGTATGTGTGACGATACTTTTTCGCCACATTACGGTAAAAAGAATAGATTTTCTGTGCAGCACGAGGTTTAATGATATAATGAATATCAGCCATTTGCGTAGATAGAATCTATTTCCTCTTCAATGATATCATATAGTTTTTCCACAGTCACATCCTGCTGCAATGCATATTCCCTAATACGCAAGTCTATCAACTGCTGTACCCATTTACGGATGGCCGTCTTATCCGAAAGATTGGGGTTTATCTCTTTCAGCATAGCCTCATCAACATTAACTGTAACCGTACACATGACTTTATTCTTTCAATTTCAATTAGCAAAATTACACATTATTTCGTTTGCCCGCAACAGCACATCACAGACCTAAACCCCTTCTCTCATGTTGGGGTTCATCATACCATTTAACCCTAGCTACTTCATACTTTCCACTCTAAACTTTCAACTGACTCTAAACTCTACACTCTCAACTCTAAACTAAACACCCACCTCCACCAAACAATCATTCTTGGCAAACATCCTCCCATATCGAGGGACAAGCATAGAGGTATCAACAGGATTCCCTTTGACCCACTCAATAATCGCCTTCGGCAAATTCACCCCTGCTTCGTAACTGAACGAGCCACCGCCAAAACGGGGATTCGATTGATGGGATAATAGGTAGAAGAACGTTGAAAGAATATCCTTCACCTCCTTACGAGCGCGATGAAACAGAGCATACTAAAGGATTTATGTCAGATTGGTTTCATTTAGTCGACATAAACTATTCATGCATATTCTTCGCATGACAAGCATCCACTACGGTAACAGTTTCGCCATCGAAAGTGCACACCGCTTCCTAATAACATAATTCATGGCCGAGCATACTCCTCCCTTACAGCTGCTATGGTCATCTCACGAGCTTCCTCTATGCTCATGGTTTCTGGGTCTTCAAATTCCATCTGCTGAATGCGTAAATCAACCAATTCTTGCACCCAGCGGCGGATAGCGGCGATGTCGGAAAGATTAGGATCCACATCGCGAAGCGTTTTCTCGTCAACATCAATCGTTACTGTGCACATAATCCATTTCTATTATTTTTCAATTTGCAAAGATACACATTTTTCCACCACCGCAATGCCCCAACTCTCAACTCTAAACTTACCAATGACTCTAAACTCTACACTCTCAACCCTCAACTGACTCTAAACTCTACACTCTCAACTCTCAGCTAACTCTCACCTCTCCCCCGCCACCTGCCGAATCACCTCCACATACCTCCCCGTCCCCACTTCCCGCGTAAGGTTCTCCAAAATAAACTGCCGTCCATTACGACCATACTCCTTGCACAATTCACGATGGTTATACAAGGTCAGGATGGCGTCTTTAAAAGCTTCCTTATCCCCCGCTTTCGTGAAAATGCCGCAATGGTGGTCGATGATTATAGTTTTCAGCTCGTTTTCATCGAAATTCGCCAACACAGGGCGTGAAGCACTCATAATGCTCCATGTCTTTGATGGTACGCTGTTCTCACCCACTCCTGGCTTGCTGATCACAAGACTCACATCGCCTAGACTAAAAACATTACCGATATCTTCATAGGGCTGGAAAGGCAATAGAGAGATGTTGCCAAAAGTGATGGCCTCCGTGCCATCAGAAGCCTTAGTTCTAATCTCCTCTTTTTCTCTTTTCAGTTTTGCCACCATTGTATCCCAATACGCACCATTGCCCACCAAAACGAAATGGATGTCGGTATGCGAGGCTTCCAACTCTCTTGCCACTTCACAAAGCATCTCCATATTCTGTGTAAGGCCGATGTTGCCGTTGTAAGTGACATAAAACTTTGAACGGTCCAAACAATACATGTCAAATAGTTTGTTTTCCGAACGTGGTATGTCTACCACAGCATTCTGATCCACCCAATTGTAGATGACCTCTATCTTCTCTTCTGGTACGCCTTTTGCCATGATATTGCGCTTGAAGTCCTGCGAGATGACAATGATTTTATCCGCGTTGCGGTAGGTGAAATTCTCTATGCAGCGGCCAATTTTCCACAAAAAAGAGTCTTCATGGGTCATCCCTGTACTTACAAGAGAATCTGGAAAAATGTCTTGGAGATTATAAACAAGAGGTATATGTCGGAACTTTTTTACCATTGCTGCCATGGCACCTTGAGTAGGCGGAGTACTGGCTATCAACATCACATTACACTTCCTGGCATCTTTCCCAAAAACAGCTCGGTTAAATTGTTTGATGTTTTGAGCAAAATACCGGAACGCTCTGATAATCGGATTCTGCCCTTCCTCAACCAACCGAAAACGATGTACCACCAAATGCCCATCTAAAGCTTTCTCGATTCTATGTTCTTTTTTTAAATATTCCTTGCGCACATTTGGAGGAATACCTCTTGAAGGTGTTGGCGTATAAACAACCATATCCCAGCCTTCATCAGCAAAACGTTGATTTCGGTTCTGACTAATGTAAGGACTTGCAACTCCTTCTGGATGAAAATAGGAAGGCAATAACAGGATCTTCATATTACATCAAAATATTCATCCTTTGTTTTACTATACATAAAATACGCTTGTAAAGATACTCAGTTTGTATAAACATTATCATGCTTTAAAACCGTCAGTATCGTCTTGAAGAATATCTTCACATCTAACCAAAAACTGATATGATTGGCATACCAGGCATCATAAAGCCGTTTCTCACGTACACCTATACTATTTCGATAATAAGCTTGTGTATAGCCCGTAATACCCGGTCTCACCTTCATCTTGTCCACTTCATCAAGCTGGTATGTTTCAAGAGCCGTCCAGCCACTGGCGCGAGGACCAATGAGACTCATTTCCCCTTTCAACATATTGAGCAATTGTGCAGTCTCGTCAAGACTGGTTTCACGGAGAAAACGTCCCACTTTGGTCACACGAGGGTCATCTTTTGCATTGTACGTACTGCCGTCAGGATTGGTGATGTTTTCAGCATTGACCTTCATCGAACGGAATTTGTACATCATCAGTTTTTTACTGTCCTTTCCAATGCGTTCAGCCATGTAAAAAACAGGACCTCCATCATCAATCTTGATGGCTATAGCCACAATTATCCATAAAATGCAGAAAAACGGAAAAGCGACCAGCGCAATTAGCCAATCGCAAACGGGTTTAATAAAAGATTTATACATGTTTAATGATTATATATTCTTTCAACAATTCCCATGCATCATTACTATAACGCAAGGCGTCTTCCGGCGTTGAACCACTTGTCAACACCCAACCGCAGATATCTGATTTTGTTTGGTATCTTGGCAATAGGTCTCCTGATTTCTTCCTTAATATAATGTCAACAATGTGGTTTTGACCGATTAGGTGTTTGTATGGTTTTATTTCTTTAATTTCACCTGGAGGATAGATTAAAAGTCGTGAAGAGATATACTCTTTCTTTTTTGGGTTGGCATCGATATTATGCCCCAAACAAAGACTGATGCTGTTGTTCAGTTCGTCAACGCCTCTCGAATAGGGAACAATATGGGAAGCCAACAAATTTTGTCCGTTTCGAATGCCAACATCAATGATGTATGGCTTTCCATTTACATCTGATATGATAAGGTCAAAATTGATGGGGCCAAACGTGACATTCAAAGCGTCAACTGCTTTTTTCACTTCTTCTTCAATAGCCGTTTCCATAGCTTTGGATATGCCCAAATAGGTGGTTTGTGTGTATTCAGGATAGATTCCTTTCCATTCAAAGTTCGTTTTTACAATGGAATATACAAACACTTCTCCATTACAGACAAAGGCTTCTACACTGAACTCCTTACCCTCCACATATGGTTCCACATAGATTTCTCCGTTTCTTGCACCATCAAAAGCGTATTGAATAGCAGCCTTAACGTCTTTTTCGTCAATAACAATTCGTACTCCTTTGCTACCTGAACCATCACAGGGCTTCACTACAAAAGGAACACGGTATTCGTGGTTTTCGACATCCTCTTTCCCCATGATGGCAAACACCTCACCACCCACATTCAGACCTTTTTCGGTCAGCCTTTTTCTGATAAGGTATTTGTTGGTAGCAATCCGTGCCGTTTCCATGTGCAGAGTCGGTAACGCCATGGCGGATGCAACATAACTGGCCGTTTCCAATGTAAGTGTAGCCCCCCATGTCAACACACCATCAATGCCTAGCTCTTGAGCATATTTCAAGCACCCTTCTTTATCCCTTACGTCAATGATACGATGGCTATCAGCATACGCAAAGCCAGGTTGACCCTCTTTATAATCAACGCAATAGGCCTCATGGCCTAATTCTCTGATACGTTGAATGGCTGGAACTTGATAAGCGGCAGCACCAATAACCAAAATCCTGCTCATTATTCTCTTGTAATCAATTTGTCTATGGTTTCCTTGGCGACACTTGCCTTTTCTATCGCTTCATTCACATCCTCACCCGTAGCCACCACATAACCGCATCCATCCAAGTTGGTATGGTATTCGTTGATAACATCCCCGATATGAAGGTGGTGTTCAATAGTCACGTCATACTGCCGTGCGATGGCATCAAAATCAGGCAACGCCTTCACCTTACCTGGGGTCAAGGCCAATAGTTTTGTTGCAACAAGTTGGGGCATCGTTGCAGGGCTAAAGTCCGTGGCATCCCCCAAGGCAGCACGAATCATATTACCCATATAGTCAATGCCTGTTCCTATGGGAATGATATGCGAACCGATGAGGTTGCCACCCATACGAGCACCCACATCCACAATATGCACATCGCCATCGTCACCAATCAGCAAATCCATATTCACCGAGCCGTGATTCACCTCCAAGGCTTCCAAAGCCTTGTGGACACAATCCTTGATTTTAGCTTCGGTTTCCGCTGATAATCCCGATGGAATAGCGTGGCCCAGTTCGGCATAATAAGGCGGCTGCGTCATATCTTTTTGCATAATACCAAGAATGTGGATTTCTCCTTGATTCACAAATGACTCTACTCCATATTCTTTACCTTCCACAAAAGGCTCAGCCACGGCACGGTGGGTAATAGAGCCGCTCATGGCAAACTCACAGGCCTTAACAAAATCCTCTGCCCTATCCACACGCGAAGCACCACGACTGCCTGAGCCATCGCAAGGTTTCATCATCACAGGAAATTTCACTTGTGGCAGAATTATCGGAATTTGTTCCAAAGCATCAATTTCAAATGAATAGCCTGTGTCGTCGGCTTTGGCATCAAACAAGCATTTGCGCACGGCGGCTTTGTTCTTAATGCGGCGCGCGGCTTGGAAATTGATTCCAGGCAAGTGCATTGCTTCAGCAATGCGGCTCATGGTAAGCACACTGAAGTCGGTGGCGGCGGTCAGTACGCCATCCACCTTATGCTCTTGGGCATATTTCAGGCAGGCTTCCTCATCCACGATATTGATTACATCATGGTCATCGGCCAGCTGAAAACCCATGGCATTGGGGTCGGCATCCAGCACGAGCACACGATAGCCTAATTGTTTAGCCTTTTTTATGACGAAGCATTGGAGGAAGCCGCCTCCTAGCATGAGAAGAGTTTTAATCATTTAAACCAAGGCCTTTAAGTCGTTAATACACAAATCGGTTTTCTGAAACAACCCAATATTTGCTTTCAATTTCTCTTCCGGCCAATCCCACCACTGCAATTCTTGCAACTTATCAATAACCTCTTGAGAAAAGCGATATTTGATGACTTTGGCAGGCACACCACCCACCACTGCATACGGAGGGACATCTTTGGTCACCACAGCGCCAGCGGCTACTACAGCGCCATCGCCGATGGTAACCCCTCCGAGAATCAATGCATGAGAACCTATCAGCACGTCGTTGCCAACAATAGCTTTTTTCAGCGGAGCAGCATTGACATCCTTATCGGTCCATTGAAATTTCGTGCCGTTTCGAGCTTCTGTGAAAATGGGCGATGTGGAAAGTTGGTTGGTGTTGTGCCCTCCCATACCAATGCGACAATGGTCAGATATTGAAGAAAACTTCCCTATCTCAGCGTTTTCCACATCGGTATTGGCACTGATATAAGTATAGGATCCGACTTTGCTTCCTTTTATCTTCACACCCCTGTATATTGTGGCTTTTGCATCAATCTCATTATTTGAAGATACAAAAGCCAAACAAGAAATGTGAGGATTAAAAAGGTTCTTCATGAAACCAGTTATGAAATGAAACTTGCTCATAAAAGATGTTTCTTTAAAACTTCCAATTGAAATTGAGGAGTCCAGTTGTTATCAATCTCTTCCATACACGCCCGACGCACGACATCACGTTCACCTGCTTTTGCATTAAACCATTGATTTATCTGTTCGGCCAACGAATTAGTGTCTCCATATTCGAAAAACGCCCCTGTTTGGCCTTCCTGAATGGCCTCAAACTCTGGCATTTGATGCGGAAAATCATTATGCGTCAACACAGGAGTGCCAAACACCATCGCGTGCATCGCTGTTAGACCCACATTGCCAGGAGCCACGCAGAGGTCGGCGTTGTAAATCATTTCACCTAGTATTTTCTCATCGTAGCACGGCCCATAAAACCAAACATTGTTCTCAAGTCCCAGTTGTCTGGATAACATTTCAAGTTCTTCCCTTTTTTCTCCACCGCCAATGAAAGTCATATTATAGTTTTGTCCTCGTTCCTTAAGCAATGCCATGGCTTGAAGAACCATGTCAAGTTTCTTCACGGGAGTCAATCTTCCGACAAAGAACAAATTGGGATATGTATTATTGAAATGGCCTTGATAAACAGGGTTGTCTTTTATCTGCTTTCTGATGGCAATTTGCTCATCGTAGGCCAAGGAATTATGGATGACAAATAGTTTATCTGGATCAAAACCTTCCTTTATCATCAGGTTGCGGGCAAAGTTTCCATATAAGAATGTGCCTCCATTGGGTAGTTTGAACAACGCTTTCTTTATCACTTTTTCTAGTCGCGATTCTTTTCCATAAAAACCGTGACTCCAAAAAAACACCCGCTTTTTAGGATGAAACAGTCGTGCTTTTATGCAAAACAACCATGTGCTTAGGTTTTTGGTTTCACCCAATAGGACAAATGTATCATAATCCTTATTTAATAAAGACACCGCACCAGACTGATACTTCCAGACTCCGTAATACTTGGTATCAAGTTCTTTTACCTGACCTTTCAGCAAAGAATAATCCATCTTCTTGATATCGTCATTCTTTTTACCAAAATACCAATCGCAATCGAACGTCTGATCCATTTTCACAAACACCGCTTCCCGATAATGAGCGGCAAAGTTATATATTACACAGAGTTTCATATACCGTAGCAATCAATCGACCCTATCAAATACCATCTGAGATTCGGTATCCGTATTATCCTTTTCCAACAATTGTTTTGTAGATATCTTTTGTGATAAGATAAGGATCATAATTCCTTTGATAATCCATCATGCCTTGACGTGCGTTTTCTGACAAGGTCTCACACAACTGGTCCGATTCGAATAGTTGTATGATTTCTTGTGCCATGACCTCGTAATCCTCAAAACGATATAGCATACAATTGACTTCATGCTTGGCATATTCGGGCACGCCACCTACATAGGAAGACACGCAAGGAACACCCACCGTCATGGCTTCTTTTAGTGTACTGGAATGGTTTTCGATGGCGGAGCTCATCACAAACACACGGCTTTCCGCCATAAGCCGAGCCATCTCTTGAGCGGTCAAACGACCAGTATAATGAACATTGTCGGAAAGACCAAGGGAGGTTATCATATGACGGATCAACTTTTCATAACCAGGCTGTTTCAGACTGTCTTTCAAGGACAATTGCTGCTTCAACGGTGTGCCGGGGATACTCAACTGAACATCCGAGTAGGTCTTCTTAACAATAACCAAGGCCTTTAACAACATGTGAAGACCTTTGATGGGATAGTTGGCCGCAGGACACATGATAGAATGGGGCCGACTTTGCGCCAACGACCATTTTTCCCGTGAAAAAGCCAATGAAAGGCTTAGAGGGCACCAGTGTATCTGAAGGTTGGGGCTTATTTTGCGATAGTAGGCCTCGGCCCACTTGTTCTCAATAATAACATGTTGAGCTTTTGCGACCATGTATGCCTCCAAACGCGATCTTTCCAGATAATTCTTCTGTTTTTGCGGTATTGTTGTATGTGTCAGCACATCACGAATTGTCCGTGCCTGCGACAATTCATCAGCCGTCAACCCGGCAATGTAGTATTTCCCTATACTTTCCAGAAGACCTTGTACGAAGATGACCGAAGGAACCCCTTCGGCGATTTCAAGCGCAGGAACACCCAAGGGCATCTCTGTTCCCCACAAAACCAACAAATCCGGTTTTTCCTTGTTGATAATCGAGGTCCAGTACGCTTTTGCCTTGGGAGATTTATAATCGTAGCCTTCATTGCATTTTCCCGGAACGGTATAATAACGTATTCCCTCTATATCGAGACACCTTACAGCCGTGACGTTATCAACATTCACGACCGCCAAATCCATCTCCGAATCATTGACAATTCTGTCCATCATCGCTTCCATCCATAAGCCACCCGTGGCGCGTTTGTTAAAGAGATGAACATGCAGACCACCAATGGGTTTATTAACAATCCAAAGTATTTTCATATTTTATTACTGTATTATTTTTCTTTTTTAGTAAAAGCTTCTTTTTGGTAAAAGCTACACAAAACAGCGGGATATAAAACGTAAGTACACTCAAATTGTCTTTTGGATTAAGAAAAGCTAATAGTATGACCATGAAAAATGAAAACAGGATGTGACCATACCACTTTTGTTGCTTGAATGGAGCATAAAAATATTTAAATATGGCCCAAAACATCATTATCATACCCACAATACCAATCAAACCAAACTTTGCCATATTGTCAAAAACATAAGAATGTCCCCCAACCTGTGCCGATGAACTACCCCAAATAGGACTACTAAGGAAAGAATAAATGCTCTTCATATATAAATTAGAACGAGCCTCCATATCACCTTCCAAATAACTTTGCTCATTCGCGGAAAAAGAGGAAAGCTCCTGAAGCCTTACCGAAGTAAACTCACCACCTATCAAATTTCCCAATACATCCAAGAAAGGAGTCAACAACCAAGCACTTGCGTACATAAACACAGCAGTCACGATAACCATTATGATAAAATGCTTGGTTTTGAGTTGCTTGGGAAAAACAAAAAGAATAATTAACGAAATCAATATACATAATAATGCCGTAGTATATTCCGAATAAACAACTGCCATCAATACGATCAAGAGCGCAACAAGTCCTATCCATCGTTTTATCAGCTTGTCTTTAATGGCATAAATAAGAAGAGGGGTCAACAACACCATTGCATAGATAAAAGAAAAACTTCCAATGTTTAGTGTCATATATAAAGCATATAAAGCCGAATCACTAGTATTAAGTTTAGCCGCTACATCTCGAGATGCTCCTGGATGGGTTAGGCATCCAAAATAAGTGGTTATTGCCGTAACCAAAATAGAAATGGCTATAATTATGACCATTCGTCGAACAGCCTTTTTGTCTTTTTCCCTAATCAAATATAACGTAAGCAAGGGATGGATCATCAGTTGCGACAACCAATAGATCTCAACAGCCGCATCCTTAAAACCAGAATAAATGATAGAAAGAATATTAATAATAAATATTGGGATAATTTTAGCAAAATCCGACAATGCCATTCGCCCTCCCTTTATCAAAAGGAAACCGTATAAGAATAGCAAAACTGCTGCGTGAACTATAGCTGGTGTATAGAAACCAACAATAGGCATTGTGAAGTGCATGGCATAAAGCACTACAAGAACCTGAAAATACCCCGGAACTGCTTTAGTCTCAGTGTTGCTCATAAATGCAATCTCTTCTTTAGTCCATAAAACGCATTTCTGACCGTGTCTCGACAAGAATGCTTATTTATAGGAAAATCCAATAGTTTTTGATCCAATTGTCTAATCATTTCCATCGACAAACGCAGATTCTTTCTGTCATCTTCTGCTACATAAAGCAGGCTACCTAAAACAGCCGAACTATTTGCGATTTGAATAGAAACAAATGCATTAATATCCAAAGATTGTTCAATGGCAGCAGCCCATCCGTTCAAACGTTGCTCCAAATATAAGCGATCTCTAAGGTCAATCCCTATCATAGGATGTTTGTCTTGATAATCGAGCCATTCATTAAATGCAATATTCTGGACAGCATCTTGAAAAGAGTCTTTGTAGTAAGCTTTGATTCCTTGAATGAATGATTCTCTATCGCTACCCGCAATCCTTCTAGCGTATGTTTGACCAGCCTCAAAGAGAGCGCTTCTGATCACAACCGCATTATCAGGAATCTGTGCGAACTGACCAGTAGCATAAAATTCGGCATCAGCCCCCAATGAGTTATTACCTGAAAAAGAACAATACTCTTTGTATTTTGAAACTGAATACTGCTCTTTACGCAGACAATGATGTTGGACACCAAACGTATTTGACAGCTTTGTCGGCATTTTTCGATCTGCAACGCTCATATGCTGATGCTCGGCAGTATAGGTATCAAAGTGAACCCCTGACGATAAGGCCGCAGCAAAAGTCAAACGTGAATCTTTTCCTGCCGTAAGTGCCAACCATATTTTCCTACCAGAAAAATACTCTATGTTTTTTATTCCAACCGTTAAACATTGCGTAATCTTATGGACACGTTCTTCAAATGACAAAGTTTTCTCTTCCTCATATCTATTGAAGAACTCCGTCGACAAGGAAGAGCCCAAGTGCATCTTTTGCGTACAAAACAGCAACTTAACTGAATCTTGTAGTGTATAGGGTAAAAGACACCAAGTTAACCCGGTTTTTGATACTTTTTTGTCGCAACCGAGTCCCAACTGATTTGAAATAAGAGCAAGAGAAGAGGATACCATCCAGTCGGTACCATCATTTTGATAGAAGGCACTCATTAGGCCACATGCATCCGTTATTAGTATACTATCTACAATTAGCGCCCAGCGTCCTGTCCAATATCTAGTAGCGGAAATGCAATCTTGAAAATCGGTCGATTCCAAATCTTCTACAACCTCTTTAGGATACCGGTCAGTGCAATACGCCTCACCAAGCAAAACGTATGACCCCTCTCTCTTCGTCTTCCCCTTTCTAACCCTGAGACCAGAACCAGCATAGAGGTAACGTTCTGCTGCAAGAACAAATTCCTCCATTCCTTGAGGAGCAATTTTTCGATTAGAAATCAAGTATTGTTTATGCGATAATTCTACCATTGGCAATATTTGATATTATGTTCCGGCATTGTTTAGCAGCTGCATTAATGGATTCGTCAACGTCCGCTTGCATTGTCGCCAGATTTGATATCAACTTTCGGACATCGATTTCCCTTTTATAACTATTCTGTACTGCCAATAAATCCGATTTAAAAACAGAAGAAAACACATGGGATATCTTGGCACAAGCAACCGCACTATCCCCAAAAACAATAGGTACAGCCCCATAGACACCACCTATTAACAAAGAATGCAATCTATTGGAAACCACAAATTGCTTATCTTCATAAAAGGCCATATCTTCATACCATAATTGTTTTTCGTAAAGACTAACTTCATTTATGGATTCAAATTCAGCATATAAACTACGCACAAACCCTTCATCTTTGGCAACCTGCCAATACAAAACAACACTATAACCCTCCTCAACAAAACTATTTATGATCCGGATACATTGTTCTCGTAGTTCGCCGACATCTTGTACATCAGGTCTAAAACTGAATGCTACAGATTGTTTTTTCGATGCATAATTGGGTTTAACCTTGAGCCTCAACAATAATGAAACGTCTGGAATATAGCTTATTTTTATTTCTTTCAGCTGTGATTTTAGGTATTCAACCGATTGGAACGAGCGTAAATAGTATTCACTTATTCCTATTTGCGAAAACTTTAAACCTCTTATGATAGAAGAGGAACAACACCCCCCTATATTAACCACTCTCGCTCCTTGCCTGCGTATCAGAAAATGCATAAAACGAAACATCAATCGTTTATATAGAGGCAAAAGATACAGAGGCCCAGGACTATTTGCATAAAGTTCAATATGATTACTCTTAATGATTTTCGCCACCTTACCTAACTGGTACCGTTTCAGGGTGCATCCAAAATTTTTATTAACATCTATAGCATTTTGATTATCGAAAAGATATGCCTTAAAAATCTCTGGTAGATGGTATGCATCCACATATACATTTCCTGACATACATAGCTCATCCACCAACATCTTGTTAATCACAAGATCCCCGAGATTACCTGGTTGGGTCGCACATAGAAAATAGGTGTTCATTTGATGAGCTCTTTAAAAAAGTAAATAATCTTTTCCCCTTGCTTAACATTGTTTTTGTTGTCTAAAACAAAACTTTTTGCTTTCATCCCTAACTTGTGTAGTTCTTCCCGTCCCTTTGCTAAAGCAGTAATGATGGTATCTCTAATACCAGAACTAGAATAATCTTCGATAATACCAAGATGGTTGAAATATTCTTCAGGAATACCTCCCAAGCGAGTTGATAGTGTGAAAGTTCCCGAAGACATGTATTCCAGAGTTTTTGAAGGAAAAGAATAGTTGGTGTATTCTTCATCGGTTGGACGAGGGTTTACCAACATCATTGCTTTGGTTTCAGCAAGTACCACCTCTGAATTGCTTCGAGGTCCTTTCAAAACAACATTGTCAGGATGTTCTTTCTCCAACTCAGATGACAAATCGCCAACTCCATATATCCATAATTCAACATCATCAAGCCCAACAACAGCATCTATTAGGTTCTTGATGCCATATTTTCTATTTACACCTCCTGCGTAAATGACAACATTTTTGTTTTCTTTCTCGCTAAAAGAATTTGACACATTTTTCATCTCAATGTCGCAAAAACCTTCAATAACTATGTATGGTTTGTTATTTGTATTAATGACTCCATTCATTGACTCGGTTAGGAAAACATAACCATCAAATTTTGATGACACTTTTCGTCCAAGTTTGATAATTGCTTTCTGTTTGTTGGTAACATGGCCTTCCGAAACCTGATTAATCGTCATCCAAGGTATATCACATACAACAGTAACGGTTTTACAACGAAACAAAGAGGAAATCCAAAGTACTGGCAAGAATTGATATATGCGCATTAATGAGCAAACAACAATTTTTTTCTTCGCTACATTCTTAAGGCACCACCATAGAGCATAAAAGAAACTGTATAAAAAAGTCAAAACTTGTTTAAGAACGGGCACAGGAAATAACGGGACATACCTAAAGCGCACCTTTCCTTGGGTTTCGCCATATCTAATAAAAAAATGACGAACAGGAGGCGTTGACAAAACGGTTATTTCACCATTGTCAAGATTAGCCTCAAGTCCTTTAACGAACATACCATGATATTTCTGTCCGACATATCCTGTAGTCCACCCTTTTTCAAAAAACTCTGAAAACAGATGATCTGAAGTTAAAGAAGAAAGATATAAGATCTCCATTACAATAAAATCTAAATGCTTATAAACCTTGCTGTTTTGCACGCAAGTCTGTCTATTTCTTTTGTCTATGCCGCTTCTTTCTATGAAAAAATTTCTCTTCAATCATTCAAGAGTTTATTTTTTTGTTTTTTCTTTACAAAAGCTCTAATGAGATTCTTCTCACGAGAATCAAAACCAAGCAAAAGAATTATAATTAACAGGAACAACTCGGACCCAATAAGTCCGACAATATGTCCTGTAAAAGAAAAAGAAGAAGGATTATACAAACAATAGGAAATTATTAACGGTATTGAAATAATGAATATTCTGAAATAAGATATGTTAATTATATCAGCTACTCTAAAATGGTAGATATGTTTTAGCAAAATAAGCCTAACAAAAGCACTCAAAAAATAGATAATGCAATAAATGATTAAAACAACGTATTGATTGTACCCTATTCGGAAGAACAGCCATGCTATAGGTAAACCCAACAAATTAAAAGTATGGAATACTATCTGGTAAGTACGGATATTTCCTGTAGCGTTTACCAAAGCAGGAATCCCTTCTCCCAAAGTGCCAATCAGCCCTCCCAAAACCATTAGTCTGCAAAAAATCCCAGCACCTTCAGGCACTTCTTTAAGCCAAACATCGAGCAAGAAATCCATTTCCAACAGAACAGGAAAAGCCACCAATGACATTAAAATGAAAGTGTATTTTGAGATATAACTGGTCAAAGTAATTGAACGATTTTCGTTTCCGCCGCTGAAATTTTTTGTGATTTGAGGAATAGCCGCATTATTTAAGCTCCTTGCAAAAGTCTGTATAAAGCCTTCAACCTGTACGGCAATCGCATACGCGGCATTTACGAGGGATCCGAAAAAGAAATTGATTAATATTACACATCCCTGTGTTCTTCCGATAGAAGCCACTGCACCAAACAAAGTCCACAAGGCAAAAGAAAACATATCTTTTACAAGTCTTATGTCCTTATAAAACTTAAATTTTGAAATTTCGCCGAATTTGTGTTTACAGTATATGAAAAAACTACCATTATAAACTAAATTATAGCCAAGCTGTATCCATGCATACAAGCGGATTCGATTGACATCGGAATATAGTACAAAATAAATGACAATAAAATACAACACCTTAGCTGCAATGTCACGAATTGCAAGAACATTAAATTTCTCATATGCAGTTATCAACCCTTGATAAGGCACCAGAATAGTAGAAATAGCGGTCGTAAGAAGAGAAATATAAAAAACAAAACGGGCATCTGGTAACCTGCCTTCAGCAACATTTAGATAATTATTAATATACCAATTACCAATGGTAAGACCGAGAATTATTATTGCCAAAGCAAATCCTGCATGTATTAAAAAGCTAGTATTGAATACTTTATTTAGGTCACCTCCGTTTCCTTTTCCCATTTCGGAAGCAATAAACCGATATGTTGTGGAAAGCATCGCGCTGTTAAAAACATTCAATACAGCTACAATACCCCCCACAACATTGTATAGACCATAATCCGATGCCCCTAAAGCATCTAGGACAATCCTCGAGGACAAGATTCCTATAAGACTTGTTACTATAAGTCTTATAAAGATTATTCCGCTATTTATCGCTATCTTTTTATTATCATTCATTTGATAGTCTTTTTTTGATTTTATCCCAATTCAATTGTAGTAAAATCATGTGATGCTTTTTATTGTAGGCAGAATCAATAACCAAATAACGATTATCCTTGCATAATTTAGGATGCAAATCGCAACTGGCTGGATTCCCTTTATAAAAAGCAAATAATTTGGCAATAATTATCCCTTTTCGAGTCAACGTATCATAAACTATTAGCCGTTGCATTCCGTTTTTATCCGGATACGAATCTGTTATCATATATCGTCCATCATTCGTGAAAGAAGGATGACCATCAATATCAAAAATTGACGATTCAATACGTCCAATTAATCGAGCTTCATTTTGACTATCTACTGAATAAACTTGGTAATACTTTCCAAAACCAGCCACTTTTCGGCCTAACATATATGGCACACGAGATGATATCGATACCAGAAATTTATGGGTTAAATCTAAAGAAAAGGGATTCTTCCTGATAATTTCCCCGAAACTCTTCACATCTTTATACCGGCCTGGAAAATTGGTGTAAATGACGAATGAATCGTCACTTTTCCAACCAAAATGACTCCATCTATATGTTTCCCATCCCGGAACTGCCTTTAATTGGGATCCGTCAATATTAGCAATCATCAGTCTTGTTGTGTATTTAAACACATTATCCATCGGCGAGAAACGATGAAGAAAGCAAAACCTTTTCCCAGATGGACTAATCATTATATGCTCTACCCAATGTTTATATGATTCAAAATCCATCTGGTAATCAGTTTGAATAATATCCTGGATGCTAATAATACGGCGGCGCAAGTTGTTTTCAAGATCTATTTCAAATATACCATCACCCTCATAAACCCTACCCTCCATGTCTGTATTGGCAACTGATGCATAGTGATATGCCCTGCACCAAAAGGATCTCTCAAATTCAAGAGAGATGGAATGCTTCCCATCTGGAGTAATTCCATAAATAGGCCAAGAAATATCCTTATCCCTTCCTATTTTAGTATCATGAATTCTAGAAATCAAATGTTGGTCTTTCGAAGTGTTATAAATAACCATCCCGCTGTTTTCTTCTCCAGGGAGCCACTGCAACATTGCGCCTTGTTGCCAATTCCATGAATCAGAAGACCCAATACCAATCCATTCATTAGAAACAACATCATAATATCCCAATTCGATTTCCATCCCTTTTTCCGGTCTAACACCATCAAACGAAGCACGATTACATAACATTTTCCGTTTGGTTGAATCTAAAGTATCGTAATTATAATAGCCAAACCATTCAGAAAACAGGTTTGATGGTGTTTCGAATTCTTTTTCTACATATTTTGATAGCCAAACTTTACGCATAAACGAAACCTCTATATGTTTATTCACTCACTATTTTTTGACCATAGGTCATATCAGCTTTTGACATGTCATACTTCCCTGGTAAAACGTCTTCCACCAAAGTCCTATAAAACAAATCGTTCAATTGTTTGACTTCGAAACACTTTTTTGTTCTCTGATACATTTTAAGGCCAATGGCTGTCATTTTCTCTTTATTGGACAATGCCCATTCTATCTTATCTCGCAAAGCATCGATATCACCCTCGGGAACTATCATATCTTCAAAGCCAATCTGATATGGTACAGAACCAGAATCATCCCCTATAATAGGCTTTTCTGTAAGCATTGGCTGGACAACAGCCAATGAAAACGTTTCTTCCCATGTAGGTGTCGTAAGCGGAACATGAATTGCACAATCGACAGCATTCCAATACTTTGCCATATCATACCAATCGACGAAACCAGTGACGATAACTTTATCCTGAATACCTCGTTCATTAATGATTGACATAAGTCTCTCCCTATCCTCTGCAGATCCATCCCCCATCATTAAATATTTCCAGTCCCCGTCTTTAGGTAAAGATTTCAAAATCACATCCACACCTTTACTGACCGCAAATCGAGATGCACTACCAAACACGAAAGTTTGATCGGAAATACCATATTTGGATCTTATCTCTTTTCTGGACATTAAATCTTCATGAAACCATTCTTCGTTAACGCCGACCTGTGTCTGCATATATATCGGGCCTTTGTAACCTTCATCACGGAAACACTTAACCGCATCGGGATAATGACAGAAAAAAGCATCAACATTTTTATTTATAAAATCAAGCCTATTCTTCAAATAGTAATACATACCCCTTCTTGCTATTGTTTTATAGAACGGCCCTGTCCCAAATTCTCTAAGAAGGTTAAAAGCGGGACCTCGCATACTAAAAGCTATGACCTTGGTGTTTTTTAAATACTTTTTTCGGATTTTTAAAAGTTGTTTAAGAAATAATGTATTATGTGTACCAATATGATAGATAATATCTGGCTTAATCTCGCACAAAATACTCTTCATGTCAGGAGAATCCCATCCAATGTATTTCCTATTACGACGTTTAAATAATCTAACATGATAATTATCAATATCTATAGTTTTCCCATATTGTTTCTTTGATTCTCCAAAAGAATATGTTTTCCCTGAATACCATTCATATTCTTCTGGAGCCAACAGCGTGACTTCGACATTGGGATACTTCTCAGCAAAAAGTTGCCACCGACGAGAGAAGTAATTGATTTGAAAGGAATGGTTTATTAAAACTATACTGAACTTATTATCCATACTATTATCCTTTTTTCTTGATTATAATATCATTGCTGTCCCCTAAAAAACCGATACATTTCTTTGAAATACTAGTAGAATCAGGCGATTGCATAGATTTTGAAGTGAAACGGATTTGGATTTTCATCTTTGCCGAAAAGAAAGCAATCCCGATAAAGGCGACGCGTAATGATTGATTTCAGATTTGCTTTTGATTTGCTTCCTTAACCTTTCTCACGGCTCCGCCCCGTCACTCTCATTTTGTGGCGGCAAAGGGCTCTCTTTGTGCGAGTTATGGATGGGGGTGTTTTGGTTTAGAGTTTAGAGTTTAAAGGCAGTTGTAAGTGTAGAGTTGAAAGTATTGAAATTTTCAGCGCGTTATCTATAATGCTATCAAGCTCAAATGGTTCAGAAACTTTTTGACGTCATATAATAACTCTTATACCACTCAGCAAAGGATCTGAGGCCTTCGCGGAGGGTGATCTTCGGTGTAAATCCGAAGTCGCGCTCGAGAGCGGTGCTATCAGCATAAGTCACTGGTACATCACCTGCCTGCATGGGCACAAGCTGCTTGTGGGCCTCGAAGTCGTAGTCCTTGGGCAATACCCCCGCTCGAAGCAATTCTTCCTGAAGGGTTTGCACAAAATCCAAGAGATTCTCGGGCTGGCCGCCGCCAATGTTGTAAATCTTATAAGGCGGCACCGGCAGACCGTCTTCGCCAGTCTTGCGCTCTGGTGCCTTCTTCATCACACGCACAATACCCTCCACAATGTCATCCACATAAGTGAAATCACGGCGGCAGTTGCCGTAGTTGAAGATTTGGATAGTCTCGCCCTTGAGGAGTTTGTTGGTGAAGCCGAAATAGGCCATATCGGGTCTTCCGGCAGGACCATAGACGGTAAAGAAACGCAGGCCTGTGGTCGGGATGTCGTAAAGTTTGCTGTAGCAGTGGGCAAAGAGCTCGTTGCTCTTCTTGGTGGCAGCATAGAGGCTTACGGGATTGTCTACTCTATCGTCCACACTGAAAGGCACCTTGGTATTGCCGCCATAGACACTGCTGCTTGACGCGTACACCAAATGCTTCATGGGATGATGACGACAGGCTTCGAGGATGTTATAGAAACCGATGATGTTGCTTTCGATGTAGGCGTCGGGGTTCTCGATGCTGTAGCGGACACCGGCTTGGGCAGCGAGGTTGACTACGATGTCGAATTTGTTCGCGGCGAATAGATTATTGACCAATTCTTTATCGGCGATACTGCCGTGAACAAATTTGTAGTTTAGAGTTGAGTGTTTAGAGTTTAGAGTCAGTTGAGAGTATAGAGTTGAAAGTTCATTCAGACGGTATTCCTTTAGGGAGACATCGTAGTAGTTGTTGAGGTTGTCGAGGCCGATGATGGTGCCTTCGGTCATCTCGGTGAAAAGACGCTTGACGAGGTTGGCACCAATGAAGCCAGCCGAACCAGTTACAAGAATACTCATATTATTATTTCAACGTTAATGTACATTAATTGGCCGTGTAATTAACCGTTAATTTTCTGCTTCATCAAGCAGATATTCATAATCAACTTCAGAGAGGGGTTCCATGTTACGATCCACAATGAAACACTCGTTGGTGTACTCATCGTATGCCCATCGCTCGCCTATCAAACTTTCTTCTCCAAAATTGATCAATAGTCCTAAAGACTTACGGGTAAGCCGTAAATAATTACAGAGTTGAGCACAGTGGGCAGATGACAAATGTGTGACCGACTTCAGTTCCACTATGATGTCGCCAGCCACAATGTCCATCTTATATTTCTTGTCAAGGAGGTGTTTCTTATAATACACCAACACTTCCTGTTCCCTCTCGTTGTCAATGCCTTGATCAAGCAGTTCAAGATGTAATGCCTCTTGATAAACGGCCTCCAAAAGGCCCCAACCCAGCTCGGAATGCACGGTCATGGCTGCGCCGATAATCTTATAAACTTTGTTAGCATATTTCGACAGGTGAACCATACCAAAATTAATGAACAATTATACGGAAGATTAACGGCAATTAATGTTTTAATCTCTCTTGAAAATATCTCTCGTATAAACCTTCTCCTTCACGTCATCAAAACAGCTATCATAACGGTTGGCAAGAATAACGTCGCTCTGGGCTTTGAACTTAGCGAGATCGTTCACCACCTTATTGGCGACAAACTCACTGCCATCCTCCAACGTCGGCTCATAGATGATGACCGTCACACCATTGGCTCTCAAATGCTTGATGACGTCCTGGATAGCCGAGGCGCGGAAGTTGTCGCTGTTGCTTTTCATAGTCAAGCGATAGACACCCACGGTCTTGGGATTGCGTTTGAGGATGGTGTCGGCGATGAACTCCTTACGGACGGCATTGCTCTTCACCACCGCCTCAATCATGGTCTGTGGCACATCTTTATAGTTCGCAAGGAGTTGCTTGGTATCCTTGGGCAGGCAATAACCACCATAACCGAAACTGGGGTTATTGTAGTGGCTACCAATGCGCGGATCCATGCAAACACCGTCGATGATCTGTTGAACATTCAGTCCTTTAACCTGTGCATAGGTATCCAGCTCGTTGAAATAACTAACGCGTACCGCCAGATAAGTGTTGGCAAACAACTTGACAGCTTCTGCCTCGGTCGGATGGGCAATCAAGGTCTGAATATCCTTGTCCTCGGCACCTTCTTTCAACAGGTCTGCAAACATCTCCGCCTCCTTCATTTGGTCATCATATGCGCCCACCACGATACGGCTCGGATGAAGGTTGTCGTAAAGTGCCTTGCTCTCACGCAAAAACTCGGGGGAGAATATGATGTTGTTTACGCCGTATTTCTTGCGTACAGAATCGGTATATCCCACGGGGATGGTCGATTTGATGACCATCAACACATCTGGATTCACCCTCAGGACATTCTCGATGGCGTCCTCAACGGCGGAAGTGTCGAAAAAGTGATGCTCGTCATCATAGTTGGTAGGTGTGGCAATCACCACGAGCTCTGCAGAGCGGTAGGCTGCATCCTTGTCCACAGTGGTGTGAAGGTTGAGCTTGCGCTTGCCTTCCTTCACTTCTCTAAAAAACCTTTCTATCTCATCATCCTGGATGGGGCTGATGAAATCATTTAACTTGTCTGCTTTTTTCGGGGTTGTGGTTATTGCCGTCACTTCATGATGCTGCGCGAACAGCACCGCTAATGACAGGCCGACATAACCTACGCCAGCTACTGTGATTTTCATGTTGCTATTAGTTAATGGTTTAGAGTTTTGAAGTAGAGATTAAAGTCTGTTGATTGGTTTTGAGTTTAAAAATCCTTTATAGTTAGATATGTTCCTCCACCCCACGGAAATGAACGTTCAACTCATGGAGATGCTCCAGCAACATTCCAAGAGGCGTGCCCTCGGTCATCTTGGCAAAGGCATTCACGTCCTTGGGGAAGCACTTGCCGCCATAGCCAAACTTGCCATCCGGGCCCGGGACGTAGGTGTGCGTGTCGTTGATATAGCCCGAAAGCAGCACCCCTGTATGAACCTTGCGCCAGTCGGCACCCATCTTCTCACAGTACTCACGGCAAGCATTGAAGTAGGTTACCTTATAAGCACCAAAAACATTGTGCATGTACTTGGTCAGTTCAGCCTCCAACGGAGTCATAACGGTAAACTTCTTGCCAACAAAAATCTTGGTGAGCAATTCGTGTGCACCAGTGAAGACCATGGTCTGCTTCTTGAAGTCCTCGATATGCGTGCGTTCGGTAAGGAACTCAGGCATATAGTGTACCTTGTGTCCTGTCTCACGGGAAAGCATCTCGCTGGTGCCCGGAAGGATGGTGGTACGAACGAACACGGGCACATCAGGAAGAGCAGTGATCAGCTCTTTCATGAGTCTCAGGTCCTGCGTACCGTCCTCTTCAGTAGGGACATGTATCTGCAAAAATGCAATATCAATATTGCTCAAATCATCATTGTAACCCTTGGGCGGGTCGCTGATGAAAAGCTTGCACTCCGGGTTGTTGTGTTCCAACCAATCTTTAAGGGCTCCACCTACGAAGCCGCAGCCGATAATACCGACGTTGATCATTGTGTTTATTTATTAAGTTTCTATTCATTTGTTTACTGTTGGCGAGCAAGCCATGTGGCTGTGTGGGGTTCCGCTGGCTCCTACCGTCAATTAGTGCCACGGACTGAGCGTAATAGCCTGAAAGCTCTGTGCCGCTTAATTCGTGTTTTAATAGTTAAAACTCCATTTAAAACCACAAGGCAGTCCGAGTTCATCGCTATGAACATTAATGATGGTTACAGCTTCTTTAATCTTTTGATATTTCCGTAATAAGTATCGCATATAAGCGGCATACTCTGCATTATCCCCAGCCTCATCATTCAATATTGACAATGATTCCAGAATTTTAAAAGCATCTTCCAACTTCTTGCTCTCCAACTTAAGGCCATTGTAATGGTCTATTATTTCCAAAAGAGCATGATAAGTCTTTAAGAATGACAATAATATATCGGCATGTTTACGAACTAATGATTGTCTCTTCAAGTCACAGTTCTTTATGACGTTATAAGCCTTTAAATAAGCATCACCATCTTTATGCTTTGGTACATATTGCAATTCGTCAAATGTTAGATAATCTTCAGGGTTATCGTTAACTGGATGAATGAAAGGCTCTTTTACTGTATCAAAGTTATTCTTCGGTGTATTACATACTGTACAGCCAATAAAAAGATTATTCCAATCAAAAGTTTCTTTTGGATATAGTGATTTTGGATGATAATGTTCTATATTGGCGTATCCTGTAATGTTTGTGTATGACTCACAATAGATACACTTGGCCTTGGCCTGTGTTCCTATAAGAGCCGATGAAATATCAGGATGAAAATAGTTCCGGATAGCTACTTCTTTTTCCTTTTTGGGGATATTAGCGTATGAACCGTACTTATTAACAAGAGCCATCAAGCTATTTGTCCACATGGTCTTGTTATCGTGCAGTACCTGTGGTTCCGCACCTTTCTGTACCTTAATCATAGTTTCAACTTTAATTCACTCAATTTAAGGTTGTAAACTTTTAAAATAGCGTCGTTTGGATTGAGTATCTGGGAAAGGTCATTCAATATCGCTTCAAATTTCTCAACATTCTTTTCATCATAAGCTCTATTTATCTCATTTAATACTGGTATAATATCTATTCTATCTAAGTTAGGTGACTGCATTATATCAGTCAATATATCATTAAACTGCCATACACCAAATGCTCTAGAATCTGGCTTTATATTTACATAACCATTTTCATTATTCAAAAGAAGAACCTCGCCTGCATTTGAAGACATGACAACATTCGGTGAGTGAGTAGTAACAATGAATTGGAGTTTGGGATATATCTGTCGTAGTGACGACAATACTGTTGATTGCCATGAAGGATGAAGATGGGCATCTATCTCATCAATAAGTACCGTGCCCTCAGCATTCTCAATCATCATTGAATCTCCTTCATTAACACCCTCTATCCAATCAACAATGTTCAGAATAATAGAAAGCACAGATTTGAAGCCGCTTGACAATTCTTCCAAATAGCACTCACTGCCATTTAATGAAAAGATAGGCTCCAAATCTCGCTCTATTCTCACAAAATTGAAATCAGCCCCTTTAGGCGAAATAGCCCCGAGTTTTGATATGATAGCATTCCAATTATTTCTTTCTTTAATTGCCCATGGCTTATCAATCTGAAAATAACGGTTTATCATCCATTGCTTGATATTGGGCATCGGAGTAGCTTCCAAATATTTTGGATTGTTGTTTCGGTATTGTCGTCTTTCTTCTACTAGACTTCCCTCACGGGTCATTCCATTAATAAGACTATAATCGAAATAACGGTATGCACCTATAGCAAGAAGGTTATAATCTTTATCTTTATGCATAATGCTGCCAGTATGACCATCGTCTGGTGTAAGTTGCCATCGCTGTATGTCTAAATGTCTATATGCCTGATCAACATCCACAAGATTCTCCGCTCCGTAGGTATATTTTTTGTCACCAACCACACCATTCATCTTAATGGTTGCACCCTGGCGGAAGCGCATAATCTCCAATGAATTATTCGTCAAACTATCTGCAATACACCGTAACAGCGATGTTTTGCCCACACCGTTTGTACCCACGATGACATTCATCTTGGGATTAAACTGAACGTCTAGCTTATTGAATGGTCCAACATTTTTAACATGCAGGCTTTCTATAAACATACCCATACACTACTGGTTAATTAAATAACTTTCTTCCCCTTCAAAACACTTTCGGCTCAATACTTTTAGCCATTACATGGCAGGTTATAATTTGCAATTATATCTGCTTCAATCTCTTTGCGTTTGTCATCACTGACTGTTAGGGTACAGTAACCCCAAGCGTTACACTTCTCTGCAACAATCTCCTTTTTCTTGTGGTGATTGCTGTAATCACGCTGGCTGTAATTCTCCGTTTCTCCTACATATTTAAGGGTATACCATAGCGTTGCATCATCAGGTTTGGTATACCTGTATGCAAAGACATACAATCCAGCAGCAGTGAATTTCTCACATGCCTTGTCAACAGCCTCCATTGCGTCGTATTCACACATCTTGAAGGTGTATTTGTTCCCTGACTTTCCTGTCAGTTCCAGTGTATCAGTATCAGTTTTGAACATATTGTTACTGTATATTAATTATACTTACAAGAATTTTATAAAACTCTTCCTCTCGTTGTCAGAAGATTCTTCATGACATGAATTACTTTACCGTTGACATTCAAATTTTGTCCCATAGCGTTTTCAACCACCAATCCATTTGCATTTGTGAAAAGTGCAAAAATTGCTTCATTTAACTGATGCCATAGTTGTCCACTAAAAAATCGATATAGTTCTTTGAAATATTAGTAAAATCAGTTGATTGAAGAAATCTCTTCAACAAAACTGATTACAATGATGTTTAAGAACAAATTGATAATAGTGAAGTGTTGTTAGTTTAAAGTTAAATTTAATCGTACATATTTTTAGTGGATACTAGTGTTAAAAACTCTCAATTTTCAATAGTTTTATAGACTCCCTTCAAAATACATCTTCATCATATTCTAACATAAAACACCCAGAACACAACCTATCAGAAGATTGAGAAACAGCTACCGCAACACTATAAGTGCCTGTGGTTACATATATATTTGGGGCATATCCAGAATTGGAAAACTCCTGTTGTTGATAATAAGAATTATTCATGCTTCCAACCTTCAAATACTCTTTTATCTTGAAGTTGATTCTTAACAGGGATTGGCCCCATAGGACCCATTCCTCCCCCAACATGAGTTATAGACAAATCACCTTCACTGATATACACATCTGTTCCATTATAGAGCGATTCAATAAGACCTCTCCTAAAAGTATAATGGTATGGATTGTGTTGGTTCAACAAAATATTGGGATCATACGGGCTTTCAAATTCCAACTCTGCGCTTATATCGTCATAGATAGTTTTAATGATATTATAAAACTTCATTGTCGGTTTCTCAACATGAAGTCCCAAATTTTCCACTGCTTCTTGTCTATGAATAGAATAATCATGACTTCCTGATTCACTACATAGGAATTTGATAATTTTATCTTCTTCCTCTGGTTCCAATCCATGCCATTTCATCAATTTCTTTGCAATCATTTGAATTTGACTTCTAGTTCGAAACACTTGTCCTAAAGTCATAGGATGTATTTTCTCCGAAAGACTTAACAAAACATCGGTCATGCAACGTTGATCACTAATACCAAAGTTTGTTTTTGCCATTTCAATATAAGCATTAACGAATTCAACACTGACTGGAAGCTTTGCATTAGGATCATTAATGCCGGGCATCAATGGGTTAAATGGGCCATTAACGCTAGGATCAATGGGGCCTAAAGTGGCTTGCTTTGTCATGACTATATTGTCAGATCCAAGACAAATCAACGTGCCTGAGCTGAAGCAGTTGGCAGGAATAATCACCTCAAAATTCTTGCAAAAGCTTCTAATAAGATTCACAAGACTCCAAGCCGCAAGAGTATCACCTCCATTAGTATATAAATACATGGATATTTTCTCGGTATCGCCAATCTTGTCAAGATGTTCGGTGAATTTTGGTAAGACATCATTGGCTATTTGAGTTCCAAGATTACCTCGTGTACTTGTAATGTAAACAAGCAACTTGGACTTTCTTTCTTTCTCAAGTTGTTGGTATAAATCTAATCGATCTTCACGCATAACGGTATAAATAAATAAGGCCACCTTATATAGAAATGAGACGAAATATGATAATCCAAATTCTTTTCACCCTTGCTTGCTTGTATAAGATGCTGTTTGAGAGCTTTGAACATATTTCTATCCCAACTACTTTTCTTTTCATCAGGAGTGACATAATTCTTGTCTGAGGGACGATATGTATCAAGGGTCATGTGCCAATAATTTCCATTAGTTGGCGAGTGATGAACTTTAATACGAGGTTTAACACTCACATTCTTGTTCTTTTCTTCAAATTTTCCGACCAAATGAGCATCATACTGTTTTTCCTTTTTGCTGGTTGCGTCAATCACTTTTTTTTCATATTTGTCCCTCTCATCTTGTGTTTTAAATTGTTTGTGGAAAGGAAAAGCTTTTTCATGGATATCACCCACATAAAATACCAAGCCAAAACATGGTTCATGAATAGCATAATTGTCTGGTGAAGTAAATTCTTCTTTTCTTACAGAAACCCCATCCCACATTGCCTTTCCATATTCACTAGTGGGCAGAAAACGCAAATGAGCATCTTTACTTGTATTAAACTTCCCTCCTGCCAAGTTCATTGAAAGGTTTGCCATATTACAGCCAAAAACTTTATCATCAAATTCCTTTTCCCCTTCAATAGTTGTTTTCAAATAATCACCCTCCTTACCTTCCACTAATCTTACCACCAACAAACTATTATACTTTTTTATTAGCTTGTCAACATTCAACCTTTTTTTGTAACATGACTTGGGTAAGATTTCGATTGGATAAACATCTTTCTTTTCTGTCATTATTCTTCAAACTATTACAGAATTGATAGTTGACACTATTTCATCAATGGGCAATTCATCTGATACGAGAAGCTCTCGACCTCTATGAATTGAAAACACCATAGGAGCTTCTATATCATCCTCAATAAAGCATGATACACTAAGAGTAAGACCGTTTGCCAATTTTAACACAGAATCTATACTAGCATCCAGATCATTATATGACGATACATCGTCATTAAATTCCAACTTGCTTAATTCATTAGCCATTTGAAACAAATAGCTTTGTTTTTCTAACGGAAACGCCTTATTATAATTACCAAATGATTGCAGTATAGATTGGTAACGTCGTTGTATTTCTTGTGATACCTTATCAATTGGCGATTCTGTACTATTCATAACCTGATAATCTTTTGAAGAATGAGGGAAAAACACCATCATTGGTCCAGATTTCTGTGATTGGATATGAGTTTCTTGAATCCAAGTATTTTGAGAACTTGTACCTAAACCAATCGTACCATTGGGAAAAATAGGTGCCGCTGTAGCAAGGGCAATTGATATTAGTTTTTCTATTCTCTCTTTTTCCATCATTTCACATTTATTCTGAAACATTATCAACAAGACTATTTTTAATATCCAAAATACCCAAAAAGAAATCTTTCACACCCTCTGCATTTAAAGTTAATGGCATTTCTGGAATGCTATTTAAATCAAGTTGAAACAATATTACTGGATTTGCTTTTTCACCATTTTCATCAGACTTTATTTGCATACCATCCGAAAAAGAATGCAAAAGATTCATTTGAATTGGGTTGTTATTAAATTTGATTTCTCTCTTGATCAAAAAACTCAAATTAACATCTTGTAACCGAGCGCCATCCATCATGGTCTTCTTCAAAACACCATTCCATACTGTCTCAGTACGTTCACCATTAAGTTTAATAGCATAAAGAGGCGCGTATGCAATCCTATTAACTGTGACTTGACCTTGTGTTTCCAAGATCTTTTTAAACCAATTAATACACTTGGCACAAAAATCATCTTCAATTCTATCCGAATAATTTGCATCCTTTGTTAGAATAACATCAACCTTACCGGGTAGAAAAACTATATTAAAATCACCATTTTCTGTCTTCTTAAATAATCGCCAAGGCATACCATACTGTGGTATATTAGGGTTCATCCCCGGAACAATCACACCTTGTGGGTTGGCATTAAAAGCTTTACTGTTAGGCATAAGCAATCCGCTAAAGGTAGAATAATTATCAGGGGTATAATTAATATTCACCGGTGCAAAAATCGTTGCCCGTAATTGAACTATGGCCATTCTCTCTTTCATAGATTTTTCATCTTTTAAAAATTAAAAAATGTACAAATATTATACCAAAATTAATTGTTTCTTTAAACACCTAATTCATTAAAATTCTCCTATGAAATCAACAAAAATAACCTACTCAAGCTCTGGTTATATTCAAAACTAGAATTCACTTAATAGAGTTAGTGTTATTATCAATCATCAGGGAATATACTCTCACAATCTGTTTTTTTCCGACAATCGTTAAGGATTTTATTCACGTAATTCTTGGTTACCATAGTACGAGACAGTCGTGAATAGCATGGATTTATCATATCCCCTTCAAAAACATCTCCATCTTTTATGTCCTTGTTTGTGACATATGGTTTCGTGTTATTGCCTTTTTCTTTTATCTTCCGAATATCTAATATCTCTTGTTCCAATACACTCTCAAACCATTGCCCCATCATGTTCATATACAAGATCCTCATTTCCAAAATGGGGCCCTTGAATGCATTTTGAGAAGGATCGGTTTCAATTCTTTTCATATTTTTTACATAAGATATTTCAAGATCCTCTATTATGTCTCGAAATTCTGAAGTTTCGAAATGAATACTATCTTTAACTTTTTTACCTAATCCAATAGAATAACTGTATTTAGGTATTAAATGAGCATAAACCTTTTTTTGGTCTTTTGTATACTGCATTTTTGCATATAACAGCGTGTAGACAGATACAGCGGAAGAATCTCCTACATTTTCTAACGCATATTGAAAAGAAAGTTGAATTCTAAGATATTTTGATGTATCAAAAGCAACACCTCTCACTCGTCCAATAGTAGGCACAATATATGGTTGCTTTTCTTCCTTTGATTGTTTTATTGACTCAAGGAAAGTTTGCTTTGTATATTTAGATTGCCTCCATGTAAATATCACATAAAGGATAGTTACCAATAGCATACAAAGGGAACAAATGACCTGCACTAAACCTGAATTGTTTGATAAATAATCAAATACCTGTTGCATAATGTTTTCTTGTTCTGATCTTGTGAATATATCCTGTCACTTTGAAGTAAACCATCTTGTCTTGTGACTTTATCTTAGAATCGTGACAGGGTTCATAACTTAAGATATTTTAATATGATGAGCATTGGATTTCTGATGTATATTTTTCCCACTAATATCTCTACCCAGCCTTCTTAATTAATCTCCGCAATCTGTTTTCTTCTACTTGTATATTGTTTTCGCCATCCATCCTCTCCTCAAGTACCGCCTTTATCTGTTCAAAACAACCATCCATGTCTTTAAGATCACTGTCAGTAAAGGTTATAAGCGACAATCCATATTCCTTCAAATAATCGTTCCTTTTATGCATCTCTTTTTCCCAAGCAATTTTTAGTTCATCATTAACCTCTGCTTGTTTCTTGTCCTTGATGCCGCTTACACTCATATGGGAAGAAGCTGGACTGAGCTCAAAACCTACAAAATGGAAAGTATAAGGGTTCAACACCGTGAAATCCACTCTATATCTGCACTTTTTAGCTAAACCTTCATAGCGAAACTCTGGAATAAGAAAAGGCTCCGACAACACATCAGCAGACCGTCGAAGATACTGAACGTAACGAGTATAAATCTCCTTTTCGTACTGAGATTTCGATAATCGCTTTAATACACCTTCATACATCTTCAAAAACTCATCTACGTTTGAAAAATGTATAAAACATGTCGTTTTCTTGGTCATAAAGCCCTGTATGCATCAAATGGCCTATAGTCCAATAGTTGTAACTGGCTCTTCTTATCTCACTCTTATCTGTCCTTATTGTACCATCGGAACAGAGCGCCGGAGCAATAAACAACCCATATACAATCTGGTCGCCGAACCAAATCTTCCACAATGATTCCGTTGGCTTGTTTCTTACTCTTGCCCTATAGTTATCAATAAAATTACGCTCCAGGAATAACTCCGTGTATTCTAATATGTCCTCATCCGAAAAAAGCGTAAGCAAGTCGGATAACGAACCTCCTTCACCTATTTTTACGTTGTTTTTCTCGCAACGGTCATTAAACTCGTTCAACCAGGCCGCATAGAAATCCTGAAAGTTGACGAATGTATCATTAACACAATCTGTGAAAGTATTGTTTTTCCCACCGATTTTACCATGCAATGATGAGACAGTAATGTCACGGCCAAGCAATTTACTTGCCTTCTTCAGAACAACATCTCGACGATTGTCCAATTCTTTCTTAAGTTGAGCAACAAGTTCTTTTCTTTGCTCTTCATCTGATACAAACTTAGTCATCCAAAATCCAATCTAATAAAGGTGACTCATAACACGATGACCTACAATGGGAATGATTTTCATCCTTTATGTATCCATAGTATACTGTTCGCTAAATTTTTTTTGTACTTTTTAGTAAACTTACTCAAATCTTTGTTCATTATTCAATAGTCATTACCTATGTTATTATAAACATTCCATTGAGCCCGAATCTCTTATGATGTCTTTGGCGGTTGTTGTCACATCTATAATACTAATTGGGATATTTTTAGGCACATGAATTGCCTCGTTACTTAAATCTATATCCCTTCTCATCAAAAACCAAAGCTAATCGTCTGATATTTTCCCCACGAAGCATTTCCTCAATATAAATGGACGGCAGACAGGCTCCATAACCCATCAAATCTATTCTATCAGGATTCTTGATATCATTAGGAAGGCTGACCACGATACCACAAACCTTGCCAAATTCATTTATGACAGGTGAGCCACTACTTCCGCCCTTAACTCGGGCAGAAATCAAGAAGCAATCCAAGTTTCTTAGATAATCTTTCGTTTCCCCAACATTAGTTCCAATAGTACTCTTCATAGCTGCCACCATTTGACCTTTCTCACTAATTAATACTGGTAACATACCCGATATTGGCGGATAACCCATCACCATAATATCTTCCAACACATGGGGTTCCGACAGATGAAAAACTCTTCCAGAAACAGATTCTTCTATTACTATCAAAGCGATATCCAAATCCACATTCTCCGAAAGGATTACCTCTTTTAACCTGATTGGCTTTTCTTCGGAGTCTATGACATTAAAATGATTCAAGTCTGCAACACAATGTTTTGCAGTTACAAATACATTAGGAGAAACCTTGAAGACAGTCCCGCTATCTGGATTGCCATCCATATTGGTGCCCACAATGGGTCTAACAGAATCAAGATACAAATCCCTAGTATATGAAAAACCTCTGTATTTGCAATCGAAAGAAAAATTTTCTAACGCTTCTCTTGATTTCCCTCCACGAAGATCTATTCCTATATATTTGTTTGAACCTATAAATACATTTGATTCGGTCTTAAGCAAAAAACAGTCTTCACACATCTTTGAACAAATCTGATCAGTTTCAATAACTAATCCAAAATCCAACAATGACATCCCATCGTCATCCTTTTCTATCATTAACTTATCAGGGCACAATTTCTCAAGCATCTCAAAAACCGTCTTGCCGTTGGCTCCTGAAGCTAAAAAATACTCATATATATCAAAAACAGTTAGCATTGGCTTTTTGATTGCGAAATCTGTGTAGGGTAATCACTTCGGGCATGAAACGTCATCATCCGTCACAACTTCAGAAGGTTGCAATTGTTGCACAATTTGTGCCACAGTTTCCTTTGTCTTGAATTCCTAGGTTTTCTTTTATCTCAGAGCCAAAAATTATATGTTTCTTTTTCTTCCTACAGTTCCGCCCCATCAATCACAACTCTTTAATGTAAGAATATACAATTAGTGTTTGGAAATTCATTGGTATCTAATCACTGGGATGTTTAATGCATTCAACCTCATTTCCTCCGCTGCTTTATTATTCTCAACAACCCTATGAAGCAGTTGCTTCAACAATTGTTTTCTCAAGGGAATAGTATCAACATGGTCAACGAGAATATCTGCAATCTCCTTGTCTATCTTCTCAATCTTATCCAATGTGCTCTGCCGAACAATGCCATTTGCCAAATCCCTTTCCACATCCTGAACATCCTTGCCTCTAAACAAAACCTTCACCATTTCAAATCCTCGCTTATCCTCTTCCGTCGCTTGGGATGACATCTCTACACTAGCAATTGTGGCTAGTATTTGATTCACATAATTCACAAAACTATCGTGCCAGTTGACGAGGTATTGTTGTTGGATAGTCGGAAAATTCATTTTAATAGAGTTTCAACAAGAAAATCATTTCTTTCCGAAGAAGGTGTTCATCTCATCAACGGTCAAATTGCCGCTGGCAATGATACGCTGCTGCACTTGAATTAGGTCTGCTTTATTCAGTATGCCGCAATATTTCATATTGTCTTACCGTCGCTTCCGCCAGCATCTCCACACTGGCTACCATGGCAAAGAATTCATCTCACACCGCATAATACCCTCCCGTCTTCTTGCTGCCGCGTCGTTCGATTTGTTTTCCTTTTAGCAACACACGTATATGTTTGTCTATCGTACTAAAGGGAATAGATAACTTATCGGAAATTTCTATCGCCTTGCATCCAGGATGCTTCTGTATAAATTCCTATGTCACTCTTTGAGCAGAATTTAATTCGCCATTTAATTCACCACTTAATTCGCCATTTAATTCGCCATCTATTCCCTCTTTGCCATTTAATTCCTCAACTACTTGATGTTGCCGCAATGTGGCATACACCATAAACTCATTCTGTCTGTACTCCGGGGCTGGACAAGCCTGTATTTCCTGAATTGTCATGATTTACAAACTGTATCTCTTCTATACAAAATTTTGAATAAGATCTTTCCAACTATAAACTAGACCTCTCTCCGCAAACTTCCGCAATCAATTTCCCAACGTTCTTTGTATTTTTTCTACAACGTCATCGAACTCATCTCTTTCAAGAACACTTTCACATTGGCGAAAGAAATCTCTTGTGTTTAGAGTTTAGAGGTAGCGGATAGTGTAGAGTTTAGAGTTTAGAGTCAGTTGTAGGTGTAGAGTTGTTAGTTGAGAGTAGAAGTTGAGCGAGACCGATTAGGGCAACGCGAAATATTTATTTCAGATTTAGCTTCGCTGAAATCGAAGATTGATTTCATCGAATGCAGAGCATTTCGGCGCAGCCAATCAGAGCATTTGTTTTAGATTTGTTTCCAATTTACAGCTCCGCCCCGTCAATCACAATTCTTTAATTAAGGATTTACAATTTCATTGGTATCTAATCACTGGGATGTTTAATGCATTCAACCTCATTTCCTCCGCTGCTTTATTATTCTCAACAACCCTATGAAGCAGTTGCTTCAACAATTGTTTTCTCAAGGGAACAGTATCAACATGGTCAACGAGAATATCTGCAAACTCTTTATCTATTTTCTCAATCTTGTCCAAAGTGCTTTGTCGAACAACGCCTTCAGCCAAATCTCTTTCTACATCTTGCACGTCCTTGCCTCTAAACAAAACCTTCACCATTTCAAAACCTCGCTTATCTGCTTCCGTCGCTTGGGATGACATCTCTACACTAGCAATTGTGGCTAGTATTTGATTTACATAGTTCACAAAGCTATCATGCCAGTTGGAAAGGTATTGCTGTTGGGTCATGGGATATTTTCAAAGTAATAGTCTATCTATAAGATGAACGATTCCTCCAGAGTTTAGACAGATCTCTTTTTCTTCAGCGGAGGCGTCAAATACACTTTATCTGGATTATCAGTCATAATAGCATCACCCAAGTGTTGACATCTTAACTGTTCTTGTTTGTAACATCTTGTTTCCGTTTTGTTTATATTCAACGCCATACATACAAAATCCAACTCACGGGGCGTCAAGTCCACCACCTCGTCACGGGCAATCTTTCGGAACCCTCGTATTCCGCCATAGAGGTCGAAAGCCCCATACCAGTCAGAAAGTCTCCCCATTTTAATGACACGCTCAACCACCACCCGGCGGTATTTCTGCCAGTCGAAGTCCTCCAAACGGTATTCCCATAACAAACCCCTGTTGATTTGGTGTTTGCCTTTTTCAGTCTTATATGTTTGAAAGATTTTCATAGTCTTGTTGGTTTAGAGTTGAAAGTGTAAAACTCTTTTCGTTTCTTTCGGGTTTTTCGATGTTTAAATCTACAACGCTACCGAACTCAAATAATTCAAGAACTCTTTCACATTTGCAAAAGAAATCTCTTGCATCTGCGAGGGAATCACTTTGGCACGGACTTGTGTGCGACTCACGGCATCAAGCATGGTTTTGATGTCCTCGGGCACATTAGTCAGTTCCACCTTGAAGGCATTTGCTTCCGGATTCTTTAGAAAGAGATTATAAAACTCATCTATGAAGCTGCGTGTGGCAAACTTCACCCCGTGGAAATCTATTTCTACAACATCAGCCTCGCTGTTCTCTATCAACAACTTCAAATCTTGCGCCCTCATCCTGGACTTTAAATCTGGAGAAAGGATTTGAGCTATATCTATCGTTTTCATAATCCACTTTGTTTTATTCTAAATAATTAACATAATTAAACTGAGAAGAATCAACTGGAATGCGCAATGCAACAATTGTTCCATTCCAACGCAAACCATCTGGGACACTATAAACATTATCGTGTCCTGGACTTTTTAAATACAAGCAACTACCTGAAATCATCAGATATTGTCCTCCCAAACCTTCTACAAGCATTCGTTTCGAAGTTTGGATGCCATAACCATTGCCGTGTAATTTGACGTTAATGTATCGTTAATTTGACGCAGGCATAGATTCTAAGCCACCACACCAGACACCGCGGGGACGACATGCCTGCTTTCGAGGTTTTTCGGGTTTTTTCGATGTTTATATTTTTAAAGCAGAGACGACAGGACTGCTCTGCGAGTTTTTCAGTGTTTATCGTAAATCTCGAACCTACTGTTCTTACTGATAAACTCAGGAACGGTTTCCTTCATCAGCATCACCATCTCAGGAATCTTCACATCGAAAGAGAGCTTTTCCAACCGATTGACCACCTCGACGACATTATCGTATTCATACTCCCGTACCTTGGCGACGCGGATACGGTCGTTTTGGGTCGGCAGGGTGTTCTCCTTGTTTGACAACACTTCCTCGTATAGTTTTTCACCTGGTCTGAGTCCAGTGTATTCGATTTCAATGTCCTTTCCAACTTCCAAACCTGCCAACTCTATCATACGACGGGCCAGCGTATCGATTTTTACACTTTCACCCATGTCGAAGACAAAGATTTGGTTGCCTGTGCTCATGGTGGCAGCCTCCATCACCAAACGACAAGCTTCAGGAATGGTCATGAAGAAACGGGTAATCTCAGGATGGGTTACCGTCACCGGACCTCCATTCTCAATCTGTTGCTTGAAATAGGGGATGACACTGCCATTGCTACCCAATACGTTGCCGAAACGTGTGGTCACAAACTTGGTATGTCCGTCGTGTTTGCCCTGCTCAATGGCGAGACCCAACGACTGCACATAGATTTCTGCCAACCGCTTGGTACAACCCATGATGTTAGTCGGGTTCACTGCCTTGTCGGTGCTGATCATCACCATCATCTCAGTGCCATATTCGATACATTTGTCAGCCACATTGCGGCTGCCATACACATTGACAAGGACAGCTTCGCAAGGGTTCTCCTCCATCAAGGGCACATGTTTGTAGGCGGCAGCATGAAACACCACTTGTGGCTTGTAATTCCTGAAAGCAAAGTCGAGGCGCGGCTGCTGTCTGACATCACCAATGACATAAACGAAATCAAAGCCAGGAAAACGCTTTTCAAGGCTCATTCTCAAATTATGCATAGGTGTTTCGGCATTGTCGAAGATTACCAATTGTTTCACTCCAAAAGAGGCCAATTGACGAACCAACTCCGAACCGATACTGCCAACACCACCCGTAACCATCACCACCTTGCCTTTGAAATAGTCCTTGATGGGATCCATCTCCAACTCAATCTCAGGCCTACCCAACAGGTCTTCAATCCTGACTTCTCTCACCTTACTTCTCATAACGCCTTCGCCCACCTCATCAATCGTAGGAGAAACCAACAGCTTGATATGGTTATGGGTGCAATAGTCAACGAGGGTTTTCTCATGCTGTACGTCTTTTTCTTGTGAGAAAAGAATGGCAGAGACAGAAAGTTTGTCGACAATCGTATTCAAGTCCTCTTCAGTAGCAAAGTAACAAATCGGCAAATCGGAAAGCTTAAGCTGCTTTTCCTCGGGGTCAGTGGTCAAGAAACCAACAATACGGTAATGTGTAGAATTCTGCAAACGAGTAATGGTCGACACTGCCTTGTCGGAGGTACCAAACACCAGTACGCGTTGTCGGTTCTTTACGTCATTCATCCTGTTTTTGGCCACCTCATACATCATCTTCATTATCATGCGGACAAAGATGATGAGGAAAAGCGTCATGAGAAAATCACCAAGAAGCGCCAATATTACACTGCGGTTGAAAATACGGAAAACACCGACGATAACACCTAACAGTACCACTTTCACCAAAGCGGTCAGACTAAAAATAACCAAATCATGGGAAGAGGTGTGTCGGATCACCAACTTATAACCCCTGAAAAGGAGCATGGCAACAACAGTGGCCACTAGGGTACCTCCTATCCACCATAAGGCGAATTTGTTCGAGTAATAACTTTGATAACTAGCGAAGAAAGTCAACACAAAAAGGACAATAGTGGAGGCCAGCGTGGAAAGCACGAGGTCCATCACAAAAATCACTTTCGGGTTGACAAATCTATCATAAAATCTGGTTACAAAGGGTATCATAGTAATTTGTTTTTTATGATTAGCATAATAAATGGTGTTTTTCTCCACGTATCGCACGTATTTTCACGTATCTTTTTAAAAATACTCGTGATACGCGAGATACGTGGAGCCTATCACTTCCGCCAGACCATCTTATTCACGATGCCAGTATAGCTCTGAATGATCTTCACCACCTTGGTGCTCACGTTCTCGTCCACATAATCTGGAACTGGGATACCATGGTCGCCGTTCTGGTTCATTTCCACAGCGCAATCCACCGCCTGAAGCAACGACTTCTCGTCTATGCCTGCAATGAAGAAACATCCCTTATCCAAAGCCTCGGGGCGCTCCGTACTTGTGCGGATGCAAACCGCCGGGAAAGGATGTCCCACACTGGTGAAAAAGCTGCTCTCCTCGGGGAGGGTGCCACTGTCGCTCACCACAGCGAAGGCATTCATCTGCAAACAGTTGTAGTCGTGAAAACCAAGAGGCTCGTGCTGGATGACACGAGGGTCAAGCTTAAAGCCACTGGCCTCGAGACGTTTGCGGCTACGCGGATGGCAGCTGTAGAGGATGGGCATGTCGTATTTCTCAGCCATCTTGTTGATAGCGGTGAAGAGGCTCACGAAGTTCTTCTCCGTGTCGATGTTCTCCTCACGGTGAGCACTCAGAAGAATGTAAGGCTTTACTATCTTGCCGTTCGGCAAGGTCTTTTTGTGGCACACAGATTCCACGGATTTCACAGATTTTGCTGCTTCGCAGCCTGTTTTATCATCTGTGTAACACAACCCCAAACGTTCATGTATATCGCTATTCATAATCTCTGTGAGATTATTGTGCAGCACCTCGGCCATAGGGCTACCCGTCACATATGTACGTTCTTTAGGCAAGCCGCAGTCGGCCAGATAGCGACGGGCATGCTCGCTGTAGGCCATATTTACGTCACTGATGATGTCGACGATGCGGCGATTGGTCTCCTCAGGCAAGCATTCGTCCTTGCAGCGGTTGCCGGCTTCCATGTGGAAGATAGGGATATGGAGGCGCTTGGCGCCAATGACGCTGAGGCAACTGTTCGTGTCGCCCAGCACCAAAACTGCATCAGGCTTAATCTCGACCATGAGTTGGTAACTCTTGGCGATGATATTGCCCATAGTCTCGCCCAGGTCATTGCCCACGGCATCCATATACACCTCAGGGTCGGCGAGCTTCAAGTCCTTGAAGAAGACGCCGTTGAGGTTGTAGTCGTAGTTTTGTCCCGTATGCGCCAGGATACAATCGAAGTATTGTCTGCACTTGTTGATGACGGCGGCCAGACGGATGATTTCCGGCCTTGTGCCAACGATGATCAACAGCTTTAGTTTTCCATTATTCACGAATGATGTCATAATTCACTCTGATTATGTTTGTTTTTTTGTCACACAGATTACACGGATTTCACAGATTATTGCTCACCGTTGGTGAGCTCCGCGGATTTCGTATGTCAATTCATTGTTTTGTCTTTATGGTCTATGCAGGCTTCAGAAAGCATGTCATTCCTGCAAGGGAATGTGGGGAAGCATGGAAATGCTCTGCATTCGACGTAGTCAATCTATGATTTCTGAAGCCGTCTATTAGAATTGTTGCTTTTCTAGCCGCCTCCTATAGATTTCTCCTTCTGTATTCCGCATCGCATAGATTCCCGCCTACCCACCTGCCCACGTTGGAATGACATGCGCTGCTAGCTAGAATGACATAGGAGGCTTGCTTTTACTTTACTGGGTCAAAGAACGTATCCGGGTGAGAAGGATCAAACACCTCATTGCAGTACATCACTGTGACAAGATCTTCGGTGTCGCTAAGGTTGATAATGTTATGGGTATATCCCGGAAGCATATGCACCACTTGGATGTTGTCGCCAGAGACCTCGAATTCGATGACCTCATCCGTGCCCTCTTTCCTTTCCTGGATCAATCCGTGTCCCTTCACCACGATGAAGAGCTCCCACTTGCTGTGGTGCCAGTGTTGTCCCTTGGTGATGCCCGGCTTGCTGATGTTGATACTCACCTGCCCGCAGTTGGCCAAATGCACCAATTCAGTGAAGGAACCTCTATCATCCACATTCATCTTCACTGGATAGGCCACTTTCTCCTTAGGAAGATACGAGAGATACGTGGAGTATAATTTCTTGGCAAAGCTCCCTTCGGGAATCTCGGGAATCAGCAGAGTCTTGGGTTGCTCGGCAAACCTGTACAACAAATCCACAATCTCGCCCAACTTCACGAAATGCGTCACCGGACAATAGCAATACTTGCCTTTCTCCAAAGGAAACACACCCAAACCATCAAAGTCGCAGCGATGTTCCTTGCCTTGCAAAGCGTTCATCATCTCAACCACCAAGTCATCGATGTAGAGTAGTTCCAGCTCCACACTTGGGTCGTTGACGGTGATAGGCAAGTCATTGGCGATGTTGTTGCAGAAGGTGGCTACCGCACTATTGTAGTTCGGACGACACCATTTACCGAAGAGGTTCGGGAAGCGATAAATCAAGACTCTTGGGCGCAAGCCCTTTTCGTATTTTTCGGGCTTTTCGTTGTTCAAAAAATCCCTTTCGTAGTCAAGGAACAATTCTTCTCCCGCTTTCTTGCTTCTGCCGTACTCCGAATTGCCGAAGCGCCCCGTCAACGAGGCCTGTTGTGAGGAACTCAGCATCACGGGACAGGTATTGTGGTACTTCTTCAAGGTGTCAAGCAGGGTGCTGGCAAAGCCGAAGTTGCCTTCCATGAACTCGCTTTGTTCCTTGGGACGGTTCACGCCGGCCAGGTTAAAGACGAAGTCGCAGTCTTGACAATAGGCATCCAGCTCCTCAGGCTTGCTGTCAATGTCGTATTCGTACACGGCATCTATCTTGAGGTCGCCGTAACAGCGGGCCTTACCGTCTTTTATATTGTTGAGTTCGGCGCAGAGGTTCCGACCCACGAAACCTTTTGCTCCTGTTACAAGAATTTTCATTTCTCTCAGATTTATTACTTTTCGCCTACAGCGTGCTTTTATTCCACACAGATTTCACGGATTCCACAGATTTTTGCCTACGGCAGGCATGCGTCATATCTGCGTAATCTGTGCCATCTTTGTGACAATTAAATCATCTTCAGTGTGGTCTCATTTCACGATGTTCGGAACCCCATTCAACTCGTTTTGGATGTACTCCAAAGAGGCGATTTTATCAATAGTCTCCTGAAGGTTCAGCCTATAGGTGTTGTCGGAGTTGAACTCCTCGATAGTGGCAAGTTTTATGTCGCCTTCCTTGAAATACTTGTCGTAGTTCAGGTCGCGGTTGTCGGCAGGCACACGATAGAAGTTGCCCATATCCTCCGCCTTGGCGCACTCTTCTTTGGTAAGGAGGGTTTCGTACATCTTCTCGCCGTGACGGATGCCGATGACTTTGATATTGTCGGCTGCTGAGCCTGTCGAAGCACCGCCTCCCCATTGGTGGGCAAACAGCTCACACACGGCTTCAGCTTGGGTCTGGATGGTGCAGGCAGGGGCTTTTTGCACGAGGATGTCACCATTCTGGCCGTGCTCAAAGGCGAACAACACCAGGTCAACGGCCTCTTCCAACGACATGATGAAGCGGGTCATCTTAGGCTCGGTTAACGTAATCGGATTGCCCTTGCGAATCTGGTCAATCCAAAGCGGAATGACTGAGCCACGGCTGCACATCACGTTGCCGTAACGCGTACAACAGATCTTCGTGTCGCCCGACAGTCGGCTCTTCGCCACGGCTATTTTCTCCTCAATGGCCTTGGTGATGCCCATGGCATTGATGGGATAAGCCGCCTTGTCGGTGGAGAGGCAAATCACGCACTTCACACCGGCATCGATGGCTGCGTCGAGTGTGTTGTCTGTGCCTATCACATTGGTCTTGACGGCTTCCATGGGGAAGAACTCACACGAAGGCACTTGCTTCAGGGCGGCGGCATGGAACACATAATCCACGCCCTTCATGGCATACTTCAGCGTACTCTTGTTGCGCACATCGCCGATGTAGAACTTGATCTTGTTGGCCACCTCGGGCATACGAGCCTGGAAGTCGTGGCGCATGTCGTCCTGTTTCTTCTCATCGCGGCTGAAGATGCGGATTTCGCCAATATCGGTTCTCAAAAAACGGTTCAATACGGCGTTGCCGAAGCTACCGGTGCCTCCTGTAATGAGGAGGGTTTTGTCTTTAAATACGGACATATATAGGTTTGTTTAATTTGTTTTTCATGCTTTTTCCATCATCTTCCGCCATTTGAAGTAGCCAAAGACAGCGATGACGACATACAAGGCATAAAGGCTGGCCTTGAAGGGGATGTCCTTGTAAAAATAGAGCGCACTGGTGACGATGTCAACGACAATCCAAACGAACCACTGCTCCAAATACTTGCGTGCCAAGGCCCAAATGCCCACGATGCTCAAGGCGGTGGTAAAGGCATCGGCAATGGGAACGTTAGAATTGGTGAAACGACTCAGTACAAAGTAAATGAATGCCCATATCGCCAAGCCCACACCAACCCAGATAAATGCCATCTTCTTGGGCATGTGGCGGATAGGGAGGTCGGCGGCCTTCTGCTTGTGCCGCATCCAGGCGATGAAGCCGTAGACGGTCATGGCCAGATAGTAGAACTCCATGCCACAGTCGGCGTAGAGGCCTTTCTGGTAGTAGAGCACGATGCCCAAGGACTGCATCACGAAGCCCACGACCCACATCCAGACGCTGGCTTTGTATTCCAAGAGGATGTAGGCCAAGCCGAGTGCAGTAGTAGTGATGTCGAGCCAGTGAGCGGAGAGGAAGTTCATTAGGTGGTTTTATTTCTAGTTTCAACAGGTCTTGGAAAGCATGTCATCCCTAGCATGGCTGCAGGCCTCAACAGGTATGTCATCCCAACGTAGGCTTGTGGGCAAAGGCAAGGGATCTATACTTGTTGTGGCCGTCCATTAGGTCTTTGACTTTTGAACCGCCTCCCATAGATTCTTATCCTACATCCCGCCGCTCATAGATTCCAATCACACAAGCCTCCGCAAGGAATGACATGAACGGCGGGGCTTTGACATAAGAGGCTAACCTTCACCGTTTTCTTATGGTTGATGCAGGCTTTAGAAGCCATGTCATTCCTCGCTGGGGAATGCGCGACTGGAAATCGAAAAGATTCGACGAAGTCAATCTATGGCTTCTAAAGCCGTCCAAAACAATCATTGTTCAAATAAGTCTTTTCTATTTGGATTGATAGTGTCTATAAGCTCTTCCTTTGCAGCCCTTGTCATATTTTTAATCTCCTTCTCTCTTTCTATCGCCTGTTCTATCAGACCAAAGTCTTCGTAGTACACCAACTTATGACACTTGTATTTTGAAGTAAACAAAGAACCTCGTCCTTCTTTGTGTTCTCCGACACGTCGATTTAAGTCATTAGTAACACCTGTATATAGTACTCTTCCATTAGCACTTTGCATCATATAGACCCAATAGGTGTTCATTTTGGTTGGGTTGATTGTGCATAATCCCGCCGCTCATAGATTCCAATCGCACAAGCCTCCGCAAGGAATGACATGAACGGCGGGGCTTTGACATAAGAGGCTAACCTTTACTGTTTTCTTATGGTTGATGAAGGCTTTAGAAGCCATGTCATACCTGCAGTTGTTCAGGCCTGCCTTCTATGTCATTCCTCGTAGGGGATTGCAGGGTATGGAAATGCTATGCATTTGACGAAGTCAATCTATAGAGGGCTGGCCGTACATCAAGTATTTGCTTTATGTTTCTCAAACCGCCTCCTATAGATTCCAATTGCACAAGCCTCTTCTTGGAATGACATAGGAGGCTTGATTTTACGTAGTAGTTCAATCCCGCTTAAAAATATCCCTAGTATACACCTTCTCCTTCACATCATCCAAGACGCTGTCGTAGCGATTGGCAATGATGGCCTGGCTCATAGCCTTGAACTTGGCCATGTCGTTGACTATGAGACTACCGAAAAAGGTTGTTCCGTCAGGCAATGTTGGTTCGTAGATAATGACCTCCGCTCCCTTGGCTTTGATGCGTTTCATCACCCCTTGGATGCTGCTCTGACGGAAATTGTCGCTGTTCGACTTCATCGTCAGACGATACACACCTATAATACAGTGTCTTTCCTGGGCAGCATTATATTGACCTTGGTCATAGTAGTCATAGTAGCCCGCTTTTTTCAGTACTTGATCGGCAATGAAGTCCTTGCGGGTGCGGTTGCTCTCCACGATAGCACTCATCATGTTCTGTGGCACATCTTCATAGTTTGCCAAAAGTTGTTTGGTATCTTTGGGAAGACAATAGCCTCCATAACCGAAGGAAGGGTTATTATATTGGGTGCCGATGCGCGGGTCAAGACAGATGCCTTCGATGATGGCCTTCGGGTCAAGACCTTTCACTTCGGCATAGGTGTCCAATTCGTTGAAATAGCTCACGCGCAAAGCCAAATAGGTGTTGGCGAAAAGTTTCACCGCCTCAGCTTCCTTTACGCCCATGAAAAGCACTGGCACATCCTGCTTAATGGCTCCCTGCAGTAGCATGGCTGCAAATTGACGCGCTTTGTCTTCGATGTCAGGACAAGCCAAACGTTTTATTGCTTCGTTTTCATCGTCATAACCTGCGATAGACTTAGGACAACCCACAATGATTCGGCTAGGATAAAGGTTGTCGTACAATGCCTTGCTTTCGCGCAAAAACTCAGGTGAGAACAAAAGGTTGAGTTTCTTTACACCTTGGGCAGCATATTTCACGTAGAGGCTACGAGTGTAACCCACTGGAATGGTACTCTTGATGACCATGATGGCATCGGGATTGACACTCAATACAAGGTCGATAACCTCTTCAACGTGTGAGGTATCAAAAAAGTTCTTTTGTGGGTCGTAATTGGTTGGAGCGGCAATAATTACGAATTCAGCATCCTTGTAGGCTGATGAGCCGTCTAATGTGGCTGTCAGGTCGAGTTCTTTTTCGGCCAAATACTTTTCGATATATTCATCCTGAATGGGCGACTTACGCTGATTGATAAGCTCAACCTTTTGTGGGATGACATCTACTGCAACAACATGGTTGTGTTGCGCCAACAATGTGGCAATGCTTAGACCGACGTAACCTGTGCCTGCTACTGCGATGTTCATATCAGTTGTTTTGTTATTCTGTAGTCAATTGCTTTTGAAGGCATGTCATCCCAACGCTGGCGGTGCGGTGGCATGGGATCTATGTCTTCAAAAGCTGTCTATTAGTTATTTATCTTCAAGCCGTCTCCCATAGATTCCAGCCTTTCCCACTAGCCCGCGTAGGAATGACATGGGAGACTAACCTTTACTTGAAACTTACAAACGTCCGTCAATAATATCACGGGGCAGAATGCCCTTCACGTCATAAATGACACCATTGTCCTTCACAAAGGCTTTCACGTCCATATCCAAGAACTCCTTGTGTGCCACAGCGAGGATGACCGCATCAAATTGCGTGGTCGGTGCCTCATTGGTCACCGTCACGCCGTATTCCTGAAACACATATTCAGCATTGGTCCAAGGGTCGTAGACGGTGATGTTCGGGGTATATTCGCGCAGCGTGTGGTAGATGTCGACCACTTTGGTATTGCGAATGTCGGGGCAATTCTCCTTGAAAGTGATGCCAAGGATGAGAATCCTGGCGTTCTTCACCATCACGCCCTTCTTGTTCATGCATTTGATGGTTTGGTTGGCCACGTAAGCGCCCATACCGTCATTCAGTCTTCTGGAGGCATGCATGATGCGCGGCAGCACACCATAGACCTGTGCCTTCTGGATGAGGTAGTACGGGTCGACTGAGATGCAATGACCCCCGACGAGACCAGGACTCAGCTTGATGAAGTTCCATTTGCTGCTGGCGGCTTCAATCACATCGTGCGTGTCGATACCCATGGCGTTGAAGATCTTCGCCAACTCGTTCATGAAAGCGATATTAACGTCGCGTTGGCTGTTCTCAATGATCTTGGAGGCCTCGGCCACCTTGATGCTCGGTGCCTTGTGCGTGCCGTTGACGAGGACGCTGTTGTAGACTGCATCGACATAGTCGGCAATCTCAGGAGTTGAACCCGAGGTCACCTTCTTGATTTTCTCCACAGTGTGCTGCTTGTCGCCTGGGTTGATGCGCTCAGGGCTGTAGCCAGCGTAGAAGTCCACATTGAACTTCAGTCCACTGACGCGCTCTACTACTGGCAGGCACTCCTCCTCGGTCACACCGGGGTAAACGGTAGATTCATAGACCACTACATCACCTTTGCTGATGACCTTACCTACCGTTTCGGAAGCCCCCCAAAGGGGACGCAGGTCAGCACGGTTGTCGCGGTCAACTGGGGTGGGTACGGCCACCACATAGAAATTGCACTGCTTGATTTCCTCAAGATCGGTGGTGCAACGGAAACCGTGATTCTTGATGGCATCTTGAAGCAGCTCATCGCTGACTTCAAGGGTAGCGTCGTGACCCGTCATCAGGGCATCCACACGACGCTGGTTCATGTCGAAACCGATGGTCTCGAACTTCGTTGAAAACAGGCGGGCTAAGGGCAAACCCACATAGCCGAGGCCTATCACACAGATTTTTGTGTCTTTCATTGAATATATGTATTTATCTTAATTTTCAGGTTTTACAGGCATTGGAAAACATGTCATTTTTGCAGAACCCGCCGCTCATAGATTCCAATCACACAAGCCTCCGCAAGGAATGACATGAACGGCGGGGCTTTGACATAGGAGGCTAACCTTCACCGTTTATTTATGGTTGATGCAGGCATTGGAAAGCATGTCATTCCTCGCAGGGATATGTGCGTATGGAATCTATGCTTTCCAAGGCCGTCCTTTAAAAGTTTTGCCTTTTGAACCGCCCCCCATAGATTCCAATCACACAAGCCTCCACTAGGAATGACATGGGAGGCTGGCATCACTTCCACCCAAAGGGATGTCCGCTCAGCGGGAGTTTGGCCATGGGGTGGTAGTCACCGATAAGACCGACAGGTTTCGCGTTGCGGATTTCATACACGATGTTGATGCAACGACGTGCTTCCTCGATGCCGAAGCCGCGACCCGCCAAAATCTCCTCATAGCTCTTGGTATGCAACTCGGTGAAGCCCTGGCTGAACTCGAACTCCTCGCCGTCAATCAGGATGGTACGGTAGGTGCGTTTTTCACCTTCCACGGCATTGTCCGGCAAAGTGTCGGCATTGATGCTGAGGAAATAACGCACACGGGCACGCTTCAGCTCCAAATAACCTGCCACACGGTCGTGCGAAGCCACATGAACGATGTTCTTTTGTATGTCGCCGAAAATCCAGCTCAACATGTCGTAGAAGTGCACGCCGATATTGGTGGCAATGCCGCCGCTCTTGTTGATGTCGCCCTTCCACGAAGTATAATACCAATAACCGCGAGAAGTGATATAGGTCAAGTCAATATCATAGATCTTGTCTTTAGGTCCTTCATCGATTTTCTTCTTCAATGCGGCAATTTTGTCGTGAAGACGAAGCTGCAAAATGGTGTAGGCCTTATGACCTTGACGTTCCTCCACCTTTTGCAGGGCGTCGATGTTCCACGGGTTGAGCACGAGAGGCTTCTCGCAGATGACATCGGCACCAAGACGCAAGCCATAACGGATGTGGGCATCGTGCAGATAGTTGGGCGTGCAGACGCTAACAAAGTCAATCTGTTTGCCTTCATCCTTCAGCTTGGTGTTGTGGCGGTCGAAGAGCTCCTGTTCGGTAAAGAAGGAAGCCTTGGGAAAATAGCTGTCCATGATGCCTACGCTATCGTTTTTGTCGTAGGCGGAGACCAGGGTATTACCTGTGTCTTTGATGGCTTTGAGATGGCGCGGAGCGATGTAGCCGCCGACGCCGATAATGGCGAAGTTTTTCATTTATTATTTGGCTTCTGGCCTCTGGCTTTTGGCTTCTGGCTGCTTCAACATAAGTTTATGCTTTTTTCTTCTTTTTGCAGCTATCTATAGCCAAGAGCCAAGAGCCCAAGTTATTTTTCTCCTACTATTGTTGATATAAACGATCCTATTCTTTTCTGAAGACTCATAATACTTTCATCGGTAGTTTCAAACAATTCAGCCGAAAGGTATTTTCTCCTTTTTGCTATGATAAGCTGTGTTTCCAATTCGTATGCTGAGCCTAAAGCAATATCAAGAAAATGGGCAAACTCTGCTTCCGATCTTCTTCCAGCTCCTTCCGCAATGTTTGAAGGAATTGAAACAACAGCCCTTTCCATCTGACTTCCTAATTGATAGAGTTCATTCTTTGGAAAACTTTCACAAATATCATAGATAACATCTGTCAATTCAATAGAATCAATCCATATTTCGTAATTCTTAAAGTTTCTCATAACCTAATTTGTTTTTAAATACATTTAGTTTAATGCTTGGCTTCTGACCTCAAAACAACGTTCAAGTTGCCAGAGGCCAGAAGCCAGAAGCTAATAGCCTTTTACAGATTATTCTTTTCGATATCCTTAAAGTACTTGACTGTGCCGTACTTGAGTTCATCGCAGGCTGCGTCGTCGCAGACAATGATGCCTTTCGGATGCATCTGCAGCACGCTGACCGTCCACATCTGGCTGACGGCACCCTCGATGGCATGAGCCAAGGCGCGGGCCTTGCCGTGACCGTTGGCCAAAATCATCACCTCGCGGCTGTCCATGACGGTACCCACACCCACGGTGAGAGCAGTCTTCGGCACCTTATTAATATCGTTCTCGAAGAAACGTGAGTTGGCGATGATGGTGTCGGAGGTCAAGGTTTTCACACGAGTGCGCGAAGTCAGAGAGCTGCCAGGCTCGTTGAAGGCGATGTGGCCATCGGGACCAATGCCGCCCATGAAGAGGTCGATGCCACCGTAGCTCTTGATCTTGGCTTCATAGTCGGCACACTCTTTCTCCAAATCCTTGGCATTGCCGTTCAGGATGTTGACGTTTTCCTTCTTGATGTCAATATGCTTGAAGAAGTTGTTCCACATGAAGCTGTGGTAGCTCTCAGGGTGGTCTTCAGGGATGCGGACATATTCGTCCATATTGAAGGTGACCACGTTCTTGAAAGAGACTTGACCTTTCTTGTAAAGGCGTACCAACTCTTTATAGGTGCCTATCGGGGTGGAACCGGTAGGAAGTCCGAGGATAAAAGGTTTCTTTGCCGTGGGTTTGAAAGCGTTGATACGTTCAACAATGTGGTTAGCGGCCCAACGCGACATGGCGTCGTAGTTTTTTTCGATAATGACTCTCATAGTTATTCAGTTGTTTAGTTGTTTAGTTATTTAGTTGCTTCTGGCTTCTGGCCTCTGGCTATTGGCAACATCACGAAAAGTTTGTGAGTTTACATCTATCGTGGAGCGGCCAATAGCCAGTAGCCAATGGCCAGTAGCCTCAATGGCTTTTTCTGTATTTTTGAATTAACGCAATGAATTCCTCCGTTTCCTTGCGGATCTGCTTGACAAAACTGACATCGTCGATGTTGCCGACAACAGCCAGTTTTTCAGCCTCGTTGCGGAAGGTGGCGTTGCGGAACTCGTTTTCGTAGTCTTTCTTGCGGCTTTCGTAGACTTGGTCGCAGATGAAATGCTGGATACGAATGGCTTTGTCGAGGTTTTCGTTCCACATCTCTTCGGTGAGCACGTCGGTCTCGTCCTTGTAGAGGAACATCAGCGAGAAGTAGGCATGACGCAGTTTTTCCGCCTGATAGTTCTCCCATAACTCGTCATAGCGATGATGAATTTCATCCCAAGTGTTAAGTACGCCCTCGCGGATATCGGCCCGCAGCTGATCGGCATACTCCATAGGCATGGTCTGACCACCGAGGTTGATCCACTTGCGAAGGCGCTTGCCTTTCATGTGGTTCACGATGGTCTCCATGTCCGTTTCAGGATGAGCCTCAAGATAATGCATCAGCGTGGTGATGGCATAATAGGTAATCATATCACCATAAGCATGGTAGGACTCCAACGGCTTGAGGATACTAACTTTACGTTTGCCTTTTTCCATGTGTTCGCCGAAGACCTCCAAGGATTTCACCGTCTCAGGTTCATTGTCAAGAAGGTTCTTACCACACTCACGGAGGTCATAGTATTCATATCGCTCTGGGTCTTCGCCTATCTTGCGAAGGTAAGCTTTGGCTACCCAAACCTCAAGCAACTTGCGGCCTTCGATGATTTCCTCCACCGTATCGGGCGCAAGGGTCTCAAACTCGATGTTCTGGATTTTGCGTTTGCGCTTGTCGCGACTGATATATTTCGAGGTGTTGCGAGCGATGGCGTACATGTTGTACATCCACCAATAAGCGGGCATCACTTCCAGTTCGTTCTTGGCCGTGTTGTTGTTGACCAAGCAGAAGGGTAACATGATGTTGAGTTCGCTGGGATAGTCGGCCTTCGACAGCAAGGTGAATGAGGCAAACTTCGACGAGTGCTTCACGCTGGAGCAGAGTCCAGGCCAGAAGCCGCGCGAGGCCACAATCTCGCCATCGGTAGCACGGCTGTTGTGATTGGAACCCATGGTAGCACCAGCAGCCATATTGCTTTGTCCCATCACGCAAGCCGAGATGAGGAAGGAATTGTTGTGATGCTGCTCATGCGAAGGGAAGATGAGGTTGTTCAACACCTCGCAGCATGAGATGGTGGAGTTGTCGCCCAAGACGGAGTTGATGAGGCGTGCACCATATTTCAGGTTGCAGTTGTCGCCCAAAACAAAACGGGTGGCCACCACGGAGTAGAAGATACGGCAGCCGTATCCCGTCACGCCATTCACCATGATGACACCCTCGCCAATTTGCGAAGGTTCTTCCTCCGATGAGTTGATGGTGATGTTTTTCAGTTTGCTCGCGCCTTTAATATAGCAATGCGGTCCGACTTTGGCATCCTTCAGGATCCAGCAGTTCTTGATGACACACGACTCGCCCACGGTGCCGTAGTAGCCACGGTGGAAGTCGACGCTGGCCTGGGTGATTTCCTTTAGGCGTTCCTGCAGCTTGGTGTCGTCGGTGTATTTCGCCCAAAGGTAAGCATCGGCCGTGATCATACCATCGAAAGGCAAAATCTTGCGGCTACCGATTTCGTTCATCACTTCAAGCCACACGCGCACATCTTCAGGTTCACCTTCCTTGATGGTACCATTGCCGAACTTGGAGTGATCGGTGGTTGAAATTTCTTGAATGTTGAAGAGGATGCTTCTATCTCCGATGATGTAGTTGGCCATGTAATGCACATCGTGGATGGCCACATCATTACCAATGTCGCATGAAATGATGCTGCTGTCGGTGATGCCGATAGGAACACGTAAGTCGTGGTATTGCAGCACCTTACGCGTAACGCGACCGATGCGCACCATGCCGAAGAAGTGGTTGTTGCGAATCATATTGGTGTCGAATTCATCGGTGACCCAGATGTCGTCCCAGTTGGTGGCCGAGTTACTGTTTTTTACCAAACGTTCGATTTCATCCGAATGCAGATGACGCCAACCGCCTTCTGGCTTTTTCACTTGTTGGTTGCGGTAGTAATATTCGTCGTGACCGTGCAAGTATTTCTCATCGATGAAGTTCTTGTAAATCCGGTCGTAGTCTATGATAGTTACTTTATCCATTTATTTCGTATTTGTTTAGTTTTCAATATATTAATTATCCATTGGAACTTTTGACTGAGTTCGGGTTATACCCGTCGTCTCAGTCTAAGATTACGGAAATGGACTGACAACGACACCGTAGCGAATGCAGTGTTTGCTGAAAACTGATGGATAAATTGATTTAAACATGTAGGTTCATTTATCTGATTTATTACAGGTCATCAAAATAGGATTATACCAAATAGAATTCCTTATACCATTCAGCAAACCGCCTCAAGCCTTCCCTTAAAGTAATCTTCGGCATGAAGCCAAAATCCCTTTCCAAAGCAGTGGCATCAGCGTAGGTTGTTGGAACATCGCCTGGCTGCATGGGAACAAACTGTTTGTGTGCCTCGAAGTCATAATCTTTTGGCAATACTCCAGCACGAACTAGTTCTTCCTGAAGAATTTGCACGAAGTCGAGTAGATTCTCAGGATGGCCTCCACCTATGTTATATATTGCGTATGGAGGAATCGGCAGGCCGTCCTCGCCAGCTTTGTGCTGTGGTGCTTTCTTCATTACCCGTACAATACCCTCCACTATGTCGTCAATGTATGTGAAGTCGCGGCGACAATTGCCGTAGTTGAAGATTTGTATCGTTTCACCTTTCAACAGTTTGTTAGTGAAGCCGAAGTAAGCCATGTCGGGACGCCCTGCAGGACCATAGACGGTAAAGAAACGCAGACCCGTGCTGGAAATATCATATAGTTTGCTGTAACAATGGGCGAATAGTTCATTGCTTTTTTTGGTAGCGGCGTAAAGACTAACAGGGTAGTCCACATTATCATCAGTGCTGAAAGGCACCTTAGTGTTACCGCCATAGATGGAACTTGAACTGGCATACACCAGATGATGCACTGGGTGGTGGCGGCAAGCCTCAAGAATATTGTAAAACCCCATAATATTGCTCTCAATATAAACATCGGGGTTCTCTATACTATAGCGCACTCCTGCTTGAGCAGCAAGGTTTACTACAATGTCGAAATGATATTGTTCGAAAAGGTTGTCAACGAGAGTTTTGTCGGCGATATTGCCTTTGACGAAGGTCCAACAGGTGTCAGGTTGCTGAGCTTGTCGAAGCACCGGATTATTTTGGGTCGGCCCTTTGACCCTATGATTGGTCTTAGAGACCTCGGCGGCCGAATTAGCAATCTGCTCCAGTCTATATTCCTTCAGTCGAACATCGTAATAGTCGTTCACACTGTCAAGGCCGACAATATTAACATCATTTTCAGTCTTCAGTAACCTTATAGCAAGATTGGCTCCGATGAAACCAGCGGCACCTGTTATTAAAATATTCATGGATTATATCCTAATTATTTCCAAACCTGGCAAAATAATTAATAATCTTAACGATAGATTTCAGATGCCTGAAATAGAAGCGAAACAAAGCATAAGGAAAAGGGGATATAAGAATAAGAAATGAGACCCTATTGAAAGACCCAACAATATTGTTCAAATTCATGTTATTATCACGATAAAGCTCTTTAAGCCATTTAAGGAATAGCTTTTTCTCTTTCTTGCTTATGTTCTCTGATTGCAGTCCCAACTTCAACAATCCTTGTGTGAGAATGATGTAATTCAGCAAGAATCTTATTCCAGCGGGAAGTGACTGGATTTTGTGATAGGAAATGAAGTTGTTTTTAGCATCTATGAGAGACTCTATCATCACACGAAAATCATCTAGGAATTTCCTGTTTCTTATTATCCCATTAGTGATTGAGTCTGGAACATTGCACCAATTGTAGGTGACATCATGAAGGTAACTCACACTTGAGGCGTTTAATGCGACCTTAAAAGTAAACAAATTGCCTTCATGTTTCCTATAATGAGTGGCACAATAGATGTTATGAGACCTCAAGAAGTCCAAACGATACAGGTTGTTCCATATCGGTAACCAGAAAAAAGCATTGATATGTTTCTCAATGTAGGAAGCGTATGCAAAATCACCTTTGATGGTATCATCAGGGAATTGTTTTGTCAAAATGGTGTTTTCTTCAAGATCCGTTTTCCGAAACGAGCCACAAACCACATCTACACCAGTCTCTACCATTCTTTGGTGAAACAAAGACAATGTTCCTGGCTCGATAGTGTCATCGCCATCCATGAAGTAAATGGCATCTCCATGTGCTTCATGGATGGAAATATTGCGAACATTACATAGCCCTTGATTTGTTTCATTGACAATATGTCGAAAATCTCTTTCGGGATGTTGCCCAATAATGTTGTTGACAACCTCAACGCTACAATCTGTGCTATGGTCGTCTATGACAAGAATTTCAATGTCTTTATAGTCTTGAGAGATAACGGATTCAAGGCATACTGAAATCCTGTCTTCCAAGTTATAACAAGCTATGGCAACTGTTATTTTCATGAGCCATTAAAGGGAAGAGTTATAAATCCTCTCCGCATTTTGTTTCATCACCATGCCAAGCTGTTCTTCACTTAATCCAGCTTCATTGGCCAATGACTTCATATTATCTACAGCACTGTCAAGTGAAAAAGACGGGTAGTCCGACCCGAACATAATACGGTTGGCTGTCCTGCGTAGAAAATCGACCATATCAAGCCTCAGGGATGTATGCTGGAAGAAAGTCTGGATAAAAGAATAATCGTAATAGACATTGGGAAGATACCGGGTCGCCATCATACATTTCAGAAACTCTATACTCCCACTGTGAGCCATCACCACTTTTCTTTCAGGATAGCGGAGTGCTATGGCGACACCAGTCTCGATACCATTATGATAATCAATCTCGGAACCATAATAAAGAGAATCGATGATAATTGGGGTGTTATACGGCTCCATTGCTTCTACCACTAACTCAATATCTTCGTTTTTAATCTTAAACAGTCTTGGATGAATCTTCACCTTGGGTTCAAACCCTATTTGGCATAGTTCATTAAATCGTTCAAATGAACTATTGTCATGTATGTTAATCCCTGAAGCAATCCAAAAACGCTTTTTGTTGGTTTGAAAAGCGGCGATATCAGCCATAAAAGCATTGTACTCTTCCTTTACATTTAGGATAAGCATTGCTTTCTCAATCCCATGACTGTCCATTTGGGAAAGCAAGCTGGACATGGGCGTTTTGTCCTTCAGATTAAGATGAATATGTGCGTCAACAATACTCATACAGCACTTTAATCCAAGTCTTTTTGAAACTCGTTAAGCTTGTCAAGGAGTTTCTTGTCTATCATATCACCGTCCATATATTTCTTTAGACAAACTGTATCAAAGGTTGACATCTTTAGTGTATCCACACAATAGAACCAAATGTCTTCCTGGAATTCAATGAATTCAAGTTTTGAAATCAGTTTTTTGTCAATCTTTTCTTTGGGTATCATCACCACACCTGAATCGTCGCAGACCATAATACTGCCTTCATACTTGTTCTTTATTTCATGTAACAAGCTTGGGTCAATATCCTGCCCGTTAGGATGGTTGACACAACCAATCGGGCTGACATCATTTAACCAAATCGGGTATTTTTCCTTGATCAATCTATGGGCATCACGCAACTTGCCGTTGATGACAATGGCTTTAGCTCGCTTGTAAAGCATGATATATTTAGACACCAAAGCACCGAAAACAGCACGGTCGCAGTCCACATTATAGACAAAAAGGATTTTGTCTTTTAAGTCATCTATTTCAGCGAGCTGTTTGTGAACTTCATAATTGCTGTTATTAATGGCATAAATGACCTTTACCTCACCTGCTATGAACAGCCCAGGGGTCAAAGCGTGAATGCCTTCGATTTGACCCGATTTACCGAGTACATCTGCAACCTCAGTTGTAGAAATCTTGTTGGCCTCAATAAGGTCAACAACTTTATCAAGTATATCCAACTTCAAAATATTATTTTAAAGCTCTTTGCAATCTGATGCATTTTTTCATCAAGATCAGCTCTATTTAGACTTTTTAAAATATACCAACCGATTCTGTTTGAATCATTCGTGGCTTGCTGTATGGTGTCGCCCACTTGAAAATCCAGATGATACATGATTTGGTTGCCGAGGCTATTAAGATAGTCCAATCCTTGGATTTCCTTTACTACACCACCTTTATCAGGAGTGTCAAAGAAATACAACACGGCGCAACGAGATGATAAGTTATCATAACTGTAATCCACATTTACTTCGTCACCTACAGCCCATTTCAACTGCTCTATATAACTATCAATGCCCGACATGAATGGAACAATGTCCGTGGCAATAAAGTTACCTCCACCGCGTGCCTGTATTTCTATCAAGTAAAACTTTCCATTGGAATACTTATATTCCGCATGAGTCAGCCCGAACGGGATGCCCGTCAAATCAACCAATTGGTCATTTATTTTTCTTAACTCGGAATAATCGAATTTGTCATTCTGATTTTCGAACAGCAACTGATAAGCGACATTTTCGTTATAGGCATAATGCTTCTTCTCAGAGATAGCCAGGCAACGATGGCCATTGGGAGTCATGATACCATCAATGGTAAATTCTGTACCGGTAACATATTCCTCGATAATGATTGCTGGGTTGGCTGCCGAAGACGCTCCGATACATTCCTCAAAATGCGTATTTATATCATCCGTATTGTTCACCGAAAAGACCCCTCGGCTAGCACTATTGTCAAGAGGTTTTATTATACATTTCTTCTGAATATGGTGAAAAAAGTCAATAGCTCCTTCTGCGTTTTTACAGCGCCTGTATTGAGGTGACGGGATTCCGTGTTCATGACAGAATTCTCGCATCAAGAATTTGTTCTTGTATAGTTTGGTGCTTTCAACGCTCATGCAACGCAGACCGAGTTTTTCAGCGGCACTTGCCTCTGAAACAAAGAGCGGTTCTGAATTGGTCAAAATACCATCTGGTCTCTCTTTTTTTCCAACTTTGATTAGTAATTCTGGATTTATAGCATCTACTTGATAATATCCATCAGAAAGAGCAATACCCGGAACATTATTTTTATTACTACAAATTACCACATAGAGGCCTAACTCCTTTGCCTTTTTTATTAAAGGCACTTGGTTTACGCCTCCTCCAAGAATCATTATTTTCTTCATAAACAACCTAAAAGTTTAACGACAAGCTCGTCCTGCATCAGTTTATATATCCATTCGGATTGTTCTTCTGCCAATTCCATGAGTCACGGCACATTTCTTCAAGACCATACTGGGCTTTCCAACCCAATTCCTTCTCTGCCTTGGCCGGGTTGGAATAACAGGTGGCGATGTCGCCTGCCCTACGTGGCTTGATGCTGTATGGAATCTTGATGCCGTTGACCTTCTCGAAGGTCTTCACCACCTGCAACACGGAGTAACCTTGTCCCGTGCCAAGGTTGTATATCGCACAGCCACAGTTTCTTTCGATGGCTTGCAAGGCCGCCACATGGCCACGAGCCAAGTCCACGACATGGATATAATCGCGGACGCCAGTGCCGTCGGGTGTGTCATAGTCGTTGCCAAAGACACCGAGTTCAGGACGCTTGCCTACAGCCACCTGGGTGATATAAGGCATCAGGTTGTTCGGGATGCCGTTGGGGTTCTCCCCTATTCTACCGCTCGGATGTGCACCGATGGGATTGAAATAACGCAGCAGCACGATGTTCCATTCCTTGTCGGCCTTCTGCATGTCCATCATGATTTCTTCGAGCATGCTCTTGGTTTGGCCATAAGGGTTGGTGCAATGTCCCTTGGGGCATTCCTCCGTGATGGGGATGATGGTTGGATCGCCGTATACAGTGGCCGATGACGAAAAGATGATGTTCTTGCAGCCGTGTTGACGCATCACGTCAAGCAAGGTCAATGTGCCATTAATATTGTTTTCGTAATACTCCCAGGGCTTTTCCACACTCTCGCCCACGGCTTTCAGGCCAGCAAAGTGAATGCAGGCATCGAAATGATGGGCTTCCATCACGTGGTTGAGTCCTTCACGGTCGCGGATGTCGACTTCATAAAAGGGGATTTCTTTTCCCGTTAGCTCTGCCACACGCTCCAGCGACTTGCGGTTGGAGTTGCTGAGGTTATCGATGACCACGGTTTCGCGTCCCGCAGCGTTGAGTTCCACCAAAGTATGTGAGCCGATAAAGCCCGCACCGCCTGTGATTAGGATGTTCATGTGTTAATGTTTATAGGCCATTGAAGCCATGTCATTCCTGCGTTAGGCCGTGCGATGGAATGGAATCTATGGCTTTAATGGCCTGCCTTAAAGGTTATTGCTTTTTGAACCGCCTCCTATAGATTCCCGCCAGCCCACACTGGCCCACGTTGGAATGACATAGGAGGCTTGCTTTTATTGTGTAATTAAATCTATTTCGTATGCATTCAGTTCATACAACGAGAATATCAAATTATCAATCTCGTTCAAGGCATCTTTGTCGCCGTTCAGGGCGCGGTCGACGAGGGCTGAGAATTGTTGATCCTGTTCGAAAGTAATTTTGGGGAAAGGCAATGTCGAGAGGTTGCCCTTCAAAATCTTAAGGTCGTTGAACCGCTTGGTGTACAAGAAGTTGAACAACGAGGAATTCAAAAATGCCAACACCGTCTTCACACTCATGCCGTCCACTTCGGGAATGAGAATATTGGCACTGTTGAGGAACAAACGCTGCTTGTCGTCATAAGTAAAGCAAAGGTGACTCGATACGAACTTATACACCAATTTTTCCTTCGCTCTGTACAACTCATCCTTCGCACACTGCTGAAAATCAGCGCGGTTATATTTGACATAACGGCTGGCCTTTTTCAGACTGTATTCGCTAATGTCCTTACCCGTATAAATGGGTTCCAAGCCTTTTCTCGGTCTGTCTTTCAACACTTTGTCATTGTTTCCCGTAATGATACCCAAAGCCCATTGGCTGTGCGAAAGATCGTCGTGACGCAAACGCTCCACCTTTCCAATGATAGCCTCATCGCGGTCGTTAAGCATGGGAATAGCACAGAAGTCATCTTCAACAAGCTTAAACTCCTTCCGTGAAACTTCATTATTAGCACCATACACCAAGTAATTCTGGCCTCCAAAAGACGGTTTTCTGCTGACTTTCAAGCTGACAAAATCGGTAAACACACCTTTGAAACGCTCGCGATAGCATTTCAGGCTCTCGATGTGTGTTTCATGGGTCACAAAACGACGCAAATCAGCGTGCACCTTGATCTTCATCACAGAGGATGGCAAAAGGAAATGCTGTATTCCATTCCTGTTCAGGAACTTGAACGATTCTGTGAAAAACAGCGAAGCCTTCTCTTTGGATTGAATGATCTCAGAGGGATGAAGCTTGCCTTTTTCCGTACCCCAAGGCGGGTTCGTGACGATGTAGTCGAACTTCAAATCGCCCAAAGCCGAGGCTGCGTGAAGCAAGAAATCCATCTGGTAAATCTGAGGATAAACCGATGATTCATTGAACTTGACCATCAAGTTGGCTTTGGCAATCATCACCGCAAGCGGGTCGTTGTCGATGCCGTAAAGTTGTTCCATCTGGGCATGTTGCACCTTCAGCAAAAAGATGCCGCTACCACAACATGGATCAAGCAATTTCTCGCCATTCAAAACACGAATGTCTGAAAGCATCTCGTTGACAATGACGGGCTTGGTGTAGTAAAGCCCTTTCAAAATGCGGCTACCTTCCGCCGTCAGCGATTGATAGATGAAACCAATCCAGTCGTCTTGTCGGTTTTTCAAGATCTGGCGCGGCACTTCGAGGTCAATCCGTTGATAATGCGTGTACTCCTCGAAGAAACGGCTTTTGTTAGCTTCGTTGACCTTGTTATGCTCCAAATACATCGCGCAAAGGCTGAAAATCAAGTCATCCATAGGATAGTAAGCAGCCTTCAGCTCTTCCACAAAGCGGGGCAGGCTACCCGCCATCACATACCCTTCGGGGGTGATGATTTTCTGCGAACGGCTCTTGTTGGCCCGTCGCGTCAACCGGTCGGCACCACCGGTTTTTAGCTTGTCCCAGTTGCGTTGGGTGGCTTTTGATATGAAAATCTTTGCTTTCGTCATGATACAGCTTCGCCTCCTAAGTCCCATCAAGATTACTTAACGAACTCTATTTCAACCATATACAAAATTGCCCAAAATGGCATATTAATCTTGCAAATATACGAATTTCTGCGGTTTTACAACTAATTTATTTAAATATTAATAAAAGAGCATTGGAGTGATTCTCTTAGTCCAAAAAATACTAATTTTGCCCACATAAAAAGCGTAGATTATGATATTGTGTTTGGAAACGGCAACACCAGTTTGCTCGGTCGCACTCAACTCTGCCTGTTGTACTTTAGCCATGCGTGAGACCGAGGGACAAAACGCTCATTCTGAAAAGATTACCAACTTCATCAAAGCCGTGATGGAGGAGGCAAATGTGAATTATTCCAAGTTGGATGCGGTGGCAGTGAGCCAAGGTCCAGGCTCCTATACGGGCTTGCGCATCGGTGTGAGCACGGCCAAGGGCATCTGCTATGCCGCTGACCTCCCCCTGATGGCCATTGATACACTTGAAGCCATGGCACACGGCATGAAAGAGATGCTTGGCACCCAAATCGAACCTAATGACCTGCTCATCCCCATGATTGATGCGCGTCGCATGGAGGTATATGCCTCGGTCTTTGATGCCAACTTGCAGAAAATCAAGGATACAGCTGCTATAATCATCGATGAACAATCTTTTGATGAACTCGGTAAAGACCATCGGCTTTGGCTTTTTGGCGACGGAGCTCCAAAGCTGAGCAAACTATTTGAAAACCAATCGAATATTAACATCATTGACGGCTTCAAACCTTCGGCAGCCTATATGCGGACTTTGGCCGAACAAGCCTTGCAAAAACAACAGTTTGTCGATGTGGCTTATTTTGAGCCGTTTTATCTGAAAGATTTTATTGCGGGCAAGCCGCATGTGAAAGGATTATAAATGGCTACTGGCCATTGGCTACTGGCTACTGGCAGCACAAACAAAAAAGGAAAAACTGACCATTATCAACAAGCTGCCAAAAGCCAGAAGCCAGAGGCCAAAAGCCGAAACAGAAACAGTATGAAAAAAATATTACTCATCGCATTTTTCCTCTCAGCAGGACTCATAAACTTCGCGCAGGCGCCACATCTTTTTGAGCATACTTATCCTGTCGTCACGGAAGAAAATCCCGAGATCCGTGGCCTTATGGATTCGGTCTCCATCGATAGCATCAAGGCGAATATCGAGCATTTAAGTTCTTATCATACACGTCGTTACGACAGCCGCTTTATTTTTGATATACAAGACTGGCTGTATGAACATTACCAGACCTTGCCCATCGACACGGTCATCAAACACGACTTCAAACTCCATAACTTGAGCATTACGGAAACGGGCGACAACATCTTGGCCGTGCAATGGGGTACAAGAACGCCTGAGGAATTTGTGATTTGTGGTGCACATTACGATTCCTATGCCTGGGACGGCTATGATCCCGATACCATCCGCTCGCCTGGTGCCGATGACAATGCCTCGGGCGTAGCTGGCATCCTTGAGACTGCACGCCTACTCAGTCACCATACTTTCGACCGTACCATCATCTACGCCAACTGGTGCGCCGAGGAAGTCGGCCTTGTAGGCAGCGAAGCCTATGCAGAAGACTGTGCCGCACAAAACATGGACATCGTGGGCTACTTCAACCTTGACATGACCGGCTACCTTGAGGAAGGCTCCGATATCCATGTCCATCTGATGTACACTACGCAGGACTCACTGATTGCTGATTTTGTATACAACTTCAGCCACATCTATTTCCCCGAGATGCCCATCTGTCAGCAATGGCTTGCTTGGGGCGACAGCGATTACTCATCATTCAACCGTAACGGCTACCCTGCTGTACATCCCTTCGAAGACGTGCATGCCAGTTCACCGTTTATTCACACGCGCAATGATATTTTAGGATTGAGTGTCAACAGCTTGGAGCAATCCAAACGTTTCACCGAGCTTAACCTTGGCTTGGTAGCCACATTGGCAGGCATCAACAACGACGGTATCACGGAAACTGAATCCATTAATGTGGCGATGTACCCCAATCCAGCACATGAATCAGTCACTATCCTCACTGATGACAACATACGTAACGTCAGCATTCACAATCTCTTGGGACAGCAAATCGAAACGATGGCATTGGATGGAGCCAACAAATGCACTCTCAACACAAGTGATTTGGTATCAGGAGTTTATGTTGTCAAAATTAGGACTGAAAAAGGGTTGGTTGCCAAACAATTAGTGGTCTATTAATTCGGATTCCATCTCCTCTTGGGGCACCACGTGCAACTCATACCTCGAAGCCTTGTTGTAGGCTTCCAGCGAAGCTTCGTCCATCTTCGAGACAGAAACCTGTTCTGAAGACAATCCTTTGACATTCAGCAAGTAATTGGATAGCAAAGCGTTCCTTCTGTCCATCAGTCTCGACAAAAAGGCTTTCGATTTTGCGTGATACACGACATAGGCCACCGATTCGACATCTCGCTTCGATGACAGTTTTTCCTTCTCCGAAAACTGCGCAGCATAATCACATAATCCCTTGTCGCTCAACTTAATAGATTGAATGGCCTCATTGGTGAGGAAGTCGATGCCTGTGGAGTCGATTTCGGGATGTTGCGAGAGGTAATAGTCGCGCTGCAACTGCATGTTACACAGGCGCTGAAGGGTCTCCTCGTAGTTCACCTGTTGCTCAAAGATGACGGACAAATTGGGCTTCATGCTCATAGTAGAGGCCACATTGTCAAGCATCGTATATTCATCGGCGGAAAAATCTGGATGCAACGGGTCGAAAGGTACATATTGGATATCATCATCGTCAGAGAACAACCGGAATGGCGAAGTCACCACCTTGACCATCAAGTTGCCAAGTACTTTCAGCAAAGCCTTACGATAGGAAAACTGCGGGTCATTGAGGTTGCCCGAAATGGGCAGGTCGATGCTGACGTTGTGGTTCTTATCGGTAAGCAGATAAAGGCCAAGCTTCAGCGGAATTTTCGGGTACTCTGGTTCCACGTCCTTCATCTTGTCACCCACTTCCGGCGAGGCCAGCTGTAACTTGTTGATACCTTCAAGGTTGCCGTTGACAATCTTGTTCTGGCTGCGGAACGAGAGAGTACCATTTTCCAGCGGATAACCGAACATCCGTTGGACGTAGGGCGAGAAATCGGAGACTTTCACGTTGCTTAACATTAAAGTCAAGTCGTGGTTGTCCAAGCCATGGACATCGCCTTGCCATTGCATGTTGAGCCGCCCCTCCTTGTTCAGCAGGGCATCCAAATGGACGGCATTCTTGCCCGTCAAGGTAAAACCTCTGGAAGTGATACGAATGTCGGAGATTTCGTAAATGAACGGATTGGGCAAAGTATGGTCTTGATACTCAAGATTAATCTTGTCAAGGAGGAGTTCGTTGATACCTATGACAAGGGTCTTGCGCTCTTGTACATCCTCTATGGCTACTGCCACCGTGTCGATGATTTTTTCGTAAACCGTGGTATCGTGATGATGCACGTGGCCGAGGAAAAGGTCGAAATTTGTGGTACTATCGGCATAGACAATATAGGAAGTTTCAAGGCCTGAAAGACGCAATCTATTCAAAGTCAATACGTTCTGATTCAAATTGAATCGTCCAATGTCCGTCCAAATGGAATCAATGTGACCCAATTTATAGCCATCGCTATCGCTGAGCGAAAGATCGTTGAGCACAATATCGCCTTTCATATCAAAGTCGAGGATGTGTTCGGTACGCCCTTCGGCAGAAAGGTCTAGGGAAAGGAAACCTTGTAGCGAATCAACCGCTAAGGTCTGTTGCAGATATGGCTCGATGATATCGATGCCTAAATCGTTCACCTTCAAATTGATAAAATACTCCTCCGCGTTCTGCGACAGGTGCAAATCGGTATGCAAAGTGGCATTGTCGGCAAGGCAGAGGTCGAGGCCGACGTTGGTCTTCATGTCCGACAAGTCGACAAAAGGTACATGGATAGCGATGTCGCGCAGATTAAACTCGCTCCCAATGTCCAAGTCGGTGTAGCGAAGATAACTTTTCTCGATGGTTACATCATTGAAAATCAATCCAAAATTGGATGACCCCGACTTTTCTTTGGGTTCATCGGAAGCGAAATGCTGCACCATACTGTCGAAGTTGAACCAGGTGCGGTCTTGCTCAATGTTGACCTTCAGTCCCGAAAGCAGGGCGTGTTTCACCCAAAGGCGGTTATCCAACAAGTCCCAAACCTTGATGCGGGTATCAAAATGGTCGAAGCTCACGAAAGGCGTTGTGGCATCGTCCTCATAAAGCGTCAAATCGTTGATTTTCACCGTTCCCGAAACCACGTTGACCCATAGTTTCCCGATGGTCAACTCGCGGCCAATCAACTCCTTGTCGTGTTTCTCGATATACCACTTCGTGATAGGCGACACTAAAAGCATCGCGGCCAGCAACAACCCAAAGATGCAGCCAAGAACGATGAGGGATATTTTGACCGCTTTTTTCATTTGTTTTACTATGACTCGTGACTATGACTATGACCGCTTTACACAAGATGGAAACCGGTCATAGTCATTTTCACTAGTCTTCAATTTCTTCTAGCCTAAAATCTTTACGCCTGCGTCTATGCGCTTCAAGGTCTCTTCCTTGCCCAAAAGCTCGAGGATTTCGCCGATGTGCGGTCCCTTGCCGGCACCAACCACCATCAGACGCAAACCATTCATTACCAAGCCCATATTCAGCTCATTGGAGGTAATCCAGTTGTTCAAGGTCTCATCGATATTGGCCAAGTTGAAAGGTTCGATGCCGTTGATGACTTCCTTCACCTTGAGCATGGTCTCAGCAGAGTTTTCCTTCCAGCGTTTCTTCACCGTCACGGGGTCGTATTCCGTCGGAGCCTCGAAGAAGAAGAAGCTTTGGTCCCAAATCTCCTTCACGAAGTTGACTCTATCTTTTACCAAGCCAGCCACTTTCACAGCGAAATCGAGTGGTGCATCGATGTCCTTTTCTGCTTTCAGCCAAGCCTGGTAATCCTTGCCGACTTCCTCGTTCGACTTGCGCATCAGCCATTCGTGATTGAACCACTTGGTCTTCTCCACATTGAACTTGGCGCCACTCTTGCTGCAACGCTCGAGCGAGAAAGCCTGAATGAGCTCTTCCATGGTGAAGATTTCCTGCTCGGTGCCAGGATTCCAACCCAACAAAGCCAGCATGTTGATGAAGGCCTCGGGATAGTAGCCCGACTGCTTGTAGCCCATGGCCGTGTCGCCAGTTTTCGGGTCGACCCAATACATCGGGAAGACAGGGAAGCCAAGGCGATCACCGTCACGCTTGCTCAGCTTGCCGTTGCCATCGGGTTTAAGCAACAGGGGCAGGTGGGCAAACTGTGGAGCTTCCCAGCCAAAAGCCTCGTAAAGCATGACATGGAGCGGCATCGAAGGCAGCCATTCCTCGCCACGGATGACATGGCTGATTTGCATCAGGTGGTCGTCGACGATGTTGGCCAAATGGTAGGTCGGCATGCCGTCGCTCTTGAACAAGACCTTGTCGTCAAGCGTGTTGGTCTGCACATGCACCTCGCCACGAATCAGGTCGTGCATCACGATTTCGCGGTCCTCGGGAATCATGAAACGCACGGTGTAAGGAGTACCTTCAGCAATCAGTTTATCGACTTCTTCCTTGCTCATTGTCAAGCTGTTGCGCAAGTGTTTGCGGCTTTGGCAATTGTAGATGAAGGTCTGCTTGTTGGCTTCGGCTTCCTTGCGGTATTTGTCCAATTCCTCGGCCGTGTCGAAGGCGATGTAGGCACAGCCTTTTTCCAGCAACTCGTCGCTGTATTGTTTATAAAGGTGTTTGCGGTTGCTCTGCTTGTAGGGACCGAACTCGCCGCCCACATAGTCGCTCTCATCGAACTTGATGCCGCACCAGTCCAAGGACTCCACGATATATTGCTCAGCACCTGGCACAAAGCGTGTTTGGTCGGTGTCCTCAATGCGGAGGATCATCTTGCCGCCATTCTTTTTGGCGAACAAATAATTATATAAAGCTGTACGCACACCCCCGATGTGCAAGGGACCCGTCGGGCTGGGGGCAAATCTTACTCTGACTTCTTTCATATTGGATTTCAAATTGAGGGTGCAAAAATAATCAATTCAAAGATTCAAGATTCAAAGATTCAATATTATTCCTAATTTTGCAAAAAAATTGAACCCGATGGAAGACAACTACCAACTCATCACCAAGACTGCAGCCGGACTTGAGGAAGTGCTGGCTCGAGAAATCAAGGCCCTTGGGGCGAAGAATGTGCGACCGATGCACCGCGCCGTCATTTGCGAAGGCAACAAAGAGTTGATGTACCGAATTAATTATGAAGTACGCACCGCCCTCAAGGTGCTGAAGCCATTCAAGAACTTCTTCGCCAAGAATCCCGATGAACTCTATAAGAAGGTGAAGGAAATCAACTGGTGCGAGTTGCTGCGCACCGACCAGACCTTCTGCGTCGATGCCGTGACAAGCGGGCGTTTCTTCACCCATTCGCAATATGCAGCCTTGACGGTGAAAGACGCCATCGTTGATTTGTTCCGTGATGTTTATGGTATTAGGCCCAGTATCAACACTTTGAACCCTGACTTGCGCATCAGCCTGCACATCCGCGAGGACAAGGTAACCATTCTCTTCGACAGCTCAGGCGAGTCATTACATCATCGCGGCTATCGTAAGCAGGTCGATAAGGCTCCGATGAACGAGGTGTTGGCCGCAGGTCTCATCCAGCTCACGGGGTGGAAGGCCGACTGCAACTTCCTGGACTGCATGTGCGGCTCAGGCACCTTGCCCATCGAGGCGGCCATGTACGCGATGAAGATTCCGCCGGGCTATTACCGCAAGCAATGGGGCTTCATGAAATGGGATGACTACGATGCTGAGCTGTGGCAGCGCATCCGCCAAGAGGCAGATGATAAAATCTGTGATTTCGAATATGAGATTTGGGCCTCCGACCGCTCGCCCAAGGCCGTCGCCATTGCTGAGGGTAACCTCAACTATGCCCACTTGCAGCACGACATCCAGCTGATGAAGAAAGACATGCACGACCTCACCCCACCAGAAGGCGGCGGCATTATGGTCATCAACCCACCCTACGGCGACCGCTTGGAAGAAGACAACATCGACCAACTCTATGAAGAAATCGGCCACACGCTAAAGCACAACTTCCAAGGCTTCCAATGCTGGCTCATCACTGATGATGCCGTGGCTTTACGCCATGTAGGACTGAAGCCCACGGCCAAGATACCCGTATGGAACGGTCCACTAGAGTGCCGATTTGTGAGGTTCGATATTTTTGAAGGGTCGTTAAAGGAAAAGAAGGCGCGGGAGGCGGAGGAAAACAAGGAAGAATAATGTTAGAAGTGTATTGGTATCTATAAACAGTTTCATTTGCAATACTTTTCAGTGAGATAGGCTTCTTTTTCCGTTTTCCAATCATTTGTTATTTGATTAACGGGAAGACTTCCTGCCAATTCCATTATCTCCTTGGAAATTACTATCTTGCGAACATCTTCAATTTTTCCCATTGAAAACTGTAATAAAAATGCTTCTACCACTGCCGACAAATCCAAATTGTGTGCTTGAGCATAAAGATAAGCTCGATTAAGCGTTTGGCTGTCAATATGTAAAGTTGCTGTTTCAAATATGGTGTACTTTTTTAGGCAAAAATACACACTTTTTCAATTACCTGCCATTTTTTATATAAAAAAGCGACTTATCATTCACTTCTTATTATACTGATTCATCGTTCTGTCCGGCCCTTGAACAACAAAGCTCTTGATGATTTCTACAGCCTCATCAACCTTTTGGTCGACAATGGGCTCCTCAGAGGGTTTCCATTGTCCCAAAACGAAATCCACTTGACGGCCGCGCGGGAAGTCGTCGCCCAGACCAAAACGCAAGCGACAGAACACATTGGTACCCAACTTTTCGATAATGTCGGTCAGACCATTGTGGCCACCATCGGCACCTTGTTTGCGGAGGCGCAGTGTACCCAAAGGCAATGCAATATCATCGTTGATAACCAGCAAGTTCTCCATCGGAATCTTCTCTTGCTGCAGCCAATATTTCACTGCCTTGCCACTCAAATTCATATAGGTTGTCGGCTTGATGACGAGCATGGTCTTGCCCTTGAATTTCATCTCTGCGGTCTGGGCAAGACGACCCGTGGTGAAAGAACCCTCTAGGTCCTTCGCCAAACGGTCAGCAATCTTAAATCCAATATTGTGGCGCGTGTTGTCGTACTCGGCACCGATATTTCCCAAACAGGCTATCAGGTATTTCATTTCGTCAGGTTCGGTTTGTTTCCTTTTGCGGAATAAACGCGCAAAGATACAATTATTAAATGACATGGTGAATCAATTCATGAGAAGCGTAGGTCCCTGAGCCTGTCGAAGGGCCGATTGATCGTATAACGGTGCTTCGACGGGCTCAGCAACCTGCTTACTCCTAACTAAAAAAGGCCGCCCGAAGACGGCCTATTCGTATGAGTGACAAATGATTACTCTTCGGCTTCTTCAGCGACAACAGCGCCACGGGCAGCGTTGACGGCGAAGATAACGGTGTAACCAGGAGTGACGGGAGTCACATTCTCAATGTTCAGATCCTTCACCTTGATGGCTTCGTTGATGTTCACATTGCTGATGTTGACCTTCACATAGTCCGGCAGATCCTTAATCAGACCGCAAACTTTGACCTTCTTGATACCCATTTTGGGTTTACCACCACGCATGACACCGGCAGCCGAGCCTTCGAGGGCGATAGGCAATACAACGGTGACGGGCTTGTCTTCCTTCACGATGAGGAAGTCGGCGTGCAACACCTTGTCAGTCACAGGGTGATACTGGATGTCTTGAAGAATGGTCTTGTAGGTCTTTCCATTGACCTCAAAATCAATAATGTAGGTCTCAGGGGTGAAGAGAATCTTTGAGAAATTCTTCTCAGAAGTGGCGAAATGGATTTGTTGCTCGCCGCTACCGTACATGACACAAGGAACCATCTCGGCTTGACGTAAAGCCTTAGTATCCTTTTTCCCTACGTTCTCGCGAAGAGAACCGCTCAATGATACAGTTTTCATTGTGTTTGATTGTTTAATTGATTGTTATTTAATTGTTTATTGTTGTTGTAGAGACGTGCTATGGCGCGTCTCTACAGGATTTGCGTTATTTGAATAATGAACTGATGGATTCATACGATTCCACGCGGTGGATGACGTCGGCAAACAAAGGTGCGCAGCTGACTACACGGATTTTCTTGGAGGCATTGGCGGGCAGCGGGATGGTGTCAGTGACTACCACTTCGCTGAATACTGAATTGTCGAGGCGTTCCATAGCGGGACCACTGCACACGGCGTGGGTGGCAAAGGCACGGACGCTCTTGGCGCCGTTGTCCATCATCACCTGACCAGCTTTCACGATGGTGCCAGCCGTGTCGATGATATCGTCAAGGATGATGACATTCTTGTCCTTCACATCGCCGATGAGGGTCATGCTCTCCACCACGTTGGCACGCGCACGTTGTTTGTGACACACAGCCAGGTCGCAACCCAAACGCTTGGCATAGGCCGAGGCACGCTTGGATGCACCCAGGTCAGGAGCGGCAATCAAAAGGTTGTCGATGTTCATCTTCTGGATATGGTCGATGAAGATGCTGGAAGCATACAAGGCATCCATCGGGATATCGAAGAAACCTTGGATTTGGTCGGCGTGAAGGTCCATTGTGATGATACGGTCCACATGGGCGGCGGTCAGCATGTTGGCCACCAACTTAGAGCCGATGCTCACGCGGGGTTGGTCCTTACGGTCTTGACGAGCCCAACCGAAATAGGGTATCACAGCGATGACCTTGTGTGCTGAGGCACGCTTGGCCGCGTCAATCATCAACAGGAGTTCCATAAGGTTATCGGTGGAGGGCATGGTAGACTGCACGATGAACACGTGATGGCCACGGATGCTCTCTTCGTATGAAGGCTGGAATTCGCCATCGGAGAAAACGACGACTTGTGACTTACCCAATTCAGTGCCATATGCTTCGGCAATCTTGGTGCCTAATTCCTTGGTAGCCCTACCGGCAAAGATGGAAACAAATCTTCCTGACATTTTGAAGGATATTTTGTTGTTTTAACTCCGTTGAACGCTTTGCATTTGACGATGTCGAATCTTTCGATTTGACTACGTTGAATGCTCCGCATTTCGGGCTGCAAAAGTAGGGATTTTCTTCGAGCCGACAAGGTAAAAAATAGATTTTTTTCGCAAGAGTCTTGCAGTGAATGATTTTTTCCGTATTTTTGCAGCCGCGTTTAACGCGATGAACCACGGTTCAGGTGAGTTCACCGAACCATGCCGAAGTGGCGGAATCGGTAGACGCGTCGGTCTCAAAAACCGATGAGGTAACACTCGTGCCGGTTCGATCCCGGCCTTCGGTACTACGAAAAAACAGCCTCGAGTTCGAGGCTGTTTTGTTTTTGAAATAGCCCGCCTATAGATTCCCGAGGGAATGACATGGGCGGGCTATTTCAAAAGAAATCACTCCACCGTCACCGACTTGGCGAGGTTGCGTGGTTGGTCGACATTACAGCCCCGCATCACAGCGATGTGATAGGCCAAAATCTGCAAGGGCACCGTCGCCAATAAAGGTGAATAGAGGCATTCCGTCTCAGGAATCTCAATGACATAGTCGGCCATCTTGCGCGCCAACACATCATTCTCGCTGATGATGGCAATAATCTTTCCGTCACGGGCTTTCACCTCTTGGATGTTGCTCAACACTTTTTCGTATGTGCTATGGTTGGTGGCAATGAAGACCACAGGCATATCCTTGTCAATCAAGGCGATGGGGCCGTGTTTCATTTCAGCGGCAGGATAACCTTCGGCATGGATATAGGAGATTTCCTTCAACTTCAAGGCACCTTCAAGCGCTACAGGGTAGTTCTGCAAACGACCGAGATACAGCATGTTACGCACATCTTTATATTTTTCGGCGATGTCCTTCACGTGACTACTATGGTCGAGAGTCCACTGGATCTTTTCTGGGATACGGTCAAGTTCTTGGATGAATTCAAGGCGTTCCTCATCTTTCATTGAGCCTTTCAACTCCGCCAGACGCAAGGCCAACATAGCCATTACCGTCACTTGCGAGGTGAAAGCCTTGGTGGAAGCCACTCCGATTTCCGGACCAGCATGGGTGTAAATGCCCGCATCCGTGGCTCTCGAAATGGAAGAGCCGATGACGTTGCAGATACCCAAAACGATGGCACCTTTTTCTTTTGCCAACTGGATGGCAGCCAAGGTATCGGCAGTCTCGCCCGACTGCGACACAGCAATCACCACATCATGCGGCGTGACCACGGGATCTCGGTAACGGAACTCCGAGGCATACTCTACTTTTACACGGATCTTGGCCAGCTTTTCAATGA
>JAEEGJ010002428.1_pt1 | contig 97484 bp, 80 predicted proteins | sample 8958761 | NCBI WGS metagenome assembly JAEEGJ01 (sample SAMN16246546, study PRJNA631951) | gut metagenome | biome: gut microbiome; feature: rumen; material: RS-attached | host: Bos | place: Iran: Karaj | collected 2018-10 | reverse complement strand
CGCGAATGCGGCGCTGAAGCAGAACAGCAAAGCCGCCAGTGTCATCAAAAACCTTTTCATCGCCTTACCTCCTTGCTGAAGATATTGCGCTTCGCCCTGACCTGCGGAATCAGCGCCTCGAGGAGGAGGAAGAAGAGCGCAAGGGCGAAGAAATACATATACTGTTCGTTGAAATCCTCGAAGACCATCGAGTTGAAGGCCTCCTTTTCGAGGGAACGGATGTCGTCGATTATGGGATTGAGGCCGAACTCGCCGTTGCCGGCGCGCACGTACTTGCCCCCTCCCACTCCGGCTATCTGCCTGAGGATATCCTCGTCGAGTTTGGTCACCACTATGTTTCCGTCTTTGTCCTTGAGCAGTCCGCCTTCGGCCGGGATGGGCTTGCCTGCGGGGGAGCCGACTCCCACGCAGTATATGCGGATGCCGCTCTCCGCCACTGTCCTGGCCACGTCGAGCACCTCGCCTTCGTGGTCCTCACCGTCGGTGATGAGGATGATGGCGCGGCTCTTTTCGCTCTGGGTGCTGAAGCTGCGCGCACAGGTGGATATGGCCTCGGCAAGCGCGGTACCCTGAACCGGAACCGCATTGGTGTTGGTGGAATGGAGGAATATCTTTGCCGATACGTAATCGGTGGTGATGGGCAGCTGCACGAAGGACGTTCCTGCGAAGATTATCAGGCCGATACGGTCTCCGGCGAGCTTGTCGACGACGCGGGAGATGGCCAGTTTGGCCCTGTCGAGGCGCGACGGTGAATAGTCCTGGGCGAGCATCGAATTGGAGACGTCCAGGCAGATCATTATTTCCGCTCCACGGGCTTCGTGTTCCCTTAGTTTGGCGCCCATTTGGGGCCGGGCAAGGCCCAGGGAGAACATCAGCCACGCGAGGCTGAGCAGTACGATGCGCACCCAGCCCTTGGCACCCGACCAGGACGGCATGAGCTGCCGGACAAGCGACGGGTCGCCGAAGCGGCGTATGCGGCGGGCCCTCAGCGCCCGCACGATCCCGTATACGATCGGTATGACGGGGACGAGCAGCAGGAGCCAGAAATATGCGGGAGAAGCGAAGTACAGCATTACGGCATCCTCCTTATCAATACACTGACGAGCAGCTCAAGCAGCAGGCAGATGAGTGCCGCGATGGCGTATCGTCCGAACAGTTCTTTGTAAACGGGGAAGCTGTCCACGGTGGTGCGGGCCTTCTCCATCTTGTTGATTTCCGAATAGATTTCGGACAGCTTGGTGTTGTCGGTGGCACGGAAATAACGGCCTCCGGTGGCGTCGGCGATGCCTTTCAGCAGGTCTTCGTCAATCTCTACCTTCATCTGCTGTATGTCCACGCCCCAGGGCGTCATCACCGGGTACGGGGCCATTCCGTTGGCTCCCACGCCGATGGTGTAAACCCTCACGCCGTAGGTCTTGGCAATCTCCGCCGCGGTCTGCGGGGCTATCTCGCCGGAATTGTTCACGCCGTCCGTCAGCAGGATGACCACGCGGCTCTTGGCGTCGGAATCCTTCATGCGGGCCACCGCCGTAGCGAGCCCGTTGCCTATTGCGGTGCCGTCTTCAATCAGCCCCGTCTGCACCTCCTTCATGAGGTTGATGAGGGTGGCGCGGTCGGTGGTGAGGGGGCACTGGGTGTAGCTCTCGCCGGCAAACACCACGATGCCCATGCGGTCGGAGGGCCGCTGGGCGATGAACTCGATGGCAATGTCCTTGGCGGCGCTCAGGCGGTCGGGCTCAAAGTCCCGGGCCAGCATGGACGTGGACACATCCATCGCGAACATGATGTCAATACCCTCGGTATCCACCTTCTCCACCTGGGAAGAGGACCGCGGCCGGGCGATGGCGATGATAATGAGGCAGAGGGCCGATGTGCGCAGCACAAACGGCAGGTGCCGGATAATCTCGAAGATGCTTCTTCCGCCGGCTTCCCAGGCCTTCAGGGCCGATACGCGCATGTGCGCGTGCCGGTCCTTGAGCTCGATGTAAAGGTACCGTCCCGCAAGGAGAGCGGGAATAAGAAGAAGGAAAAGCAGTTTGGGATATTCAAAATACATGGCTACTCCTCCTTTTTGTCATTCCCGGCCTCACCGGGAATCTCTTCTTCCAGCTGCGCCTGGTACGTTGTGGTGACAAACCGGACGGCCTGCGGAATCACCTGTGCATTGTCTTCGTCGCTGGCGGTGTATTTGGCGAACTTCACGAAATCGGCCCGCTCGAAGAGGTCTTTCATCTCACGGTAGAGTTCCTCCGGGATGTCGGTGCCCTTCAGGCCCTCGAAAATCTCTGCGGTGGTCATTTCCATGGCACCTACCTCGTAGCGGGATGCGATGTAGGCCCTGAGAATGTCGGTGACGCCGGAGTAGAAGGCCTTCTGCTGGTCCGGCTTCCAGTGCTTGTTGCCGCGGAATTTCTCCAGTTCGCGGAGGGCACGGATGTGGGCAGGTTCGGCGTTTTTCTTCTCCTCCTCCTTCCTCTTCCGGGTTACGAGCCAGAGGATGAGGGCGGCCACAATCATTCCTCCCATGCCAATTCCGTAGATCCAGGGGAACAGTTCCGCCAGGGTGTAGGGGAACTTCTGCTGCGGATGGATGTCGTGGGGCTGGAAGGTTTCAAGGTCTATGGAAGGCTCTGTCACCTGCATCATCTGGCGGTTGAACACCAGGGTGTCGCGGCCCACCAGGCACTGCAGTTCAAAGAGCTCGTAGTCTCCGGGGATTTCGGGTGCCAGGGTTAAGTAGGCCCGGATGTCGTAGCGGGACAGCGTGTCTTTGCGTCCCGACACTTTCACGGAATCCAGCTGCCAGTCCTTCAGGATGGCCAGATGCCCTTCGCGGGCGGTGCGCTCGCGCGTGGCTGCGTCCAGCACCGGCAGGGCTATGGGGGTGCCTTCGGCAATGTCCTTGAGCTCCACTCCGTAATGGAACTGGTCCCATACCAGCACGGAATCCCTTTTCTGCAGGGGCTCCAGGAAGGAAGGACCGGCCATGATGCGGCGCCCGCCCTCTTCCTCAGCGAAAAGGGCCGTGCTCGCGAGCAGAGCTGCTATGGTAAGTAGTTTTACTCTCATCTTCTATGGAATAAGGCCATGAGGCCGCGCACATAGTCTTCGTCGGTGCCAATGTCCACGTGGTCTACCTGGTATCTCAGGAACAGACGCTCCGCCTGGGAGGAAACGCTCCGGAACCACTGTCCGTAGGCTTCCCGTACGGAGCGGGAACTGGTGTTGATCCAGCGGGAGGCGCCGGTCTCGGCATCTTTCGCATGCACGAGGCCAACGTCCGGGAGGGTTTTCTCGCGGGGGTCGCTCACCCTTATTACCGACACGTCGTGCCGGCCCACGGCCACCTTGAGCGCATCTTCGTAGCGCGGGGTACCATCGGCCTTCACGTCCAGCATGTCGGAGAGCACGAAGGCCGTGCATTTTTTCTTGATGGCGTTTGTGAGGAAGCGGAGGGCTTCGCCGATGTCCGTTCCGTCGTGGCGGGGCTCCCACTCCAGGATTTCCCGGATGATGTGCAGGAAATGGGTGCGGCCCTTGCCGGGAGAGATGAACTTCTCCACGCGGTCGCTGAACAGGATGCAGCCCACCTTGTCGTTGTTGAGGATGGCGCTGAAGGCCAGTGTGGCGGCAATCTCTGCAATCTGTTCGCGCTTGGTCTTTCCCTGCGTGCCGAAGAGGCCGCTGCGGGAAATGTCCACCAGAAGGACCACGGTGAGTTCCCGCTCTTCCTCGAAGACCTTCACGTAAGGGGCGCTCATGCGGGCGGTCACGTTCCAGTCCATGTTGCGCACGTCGTCCCCATACTGGTACTCCCGCACTTCGCTGAAGGCCATGCCGCGTCCCTTGAACGCGGAGTGGTATTCTCCGGCGAAGATCTGGTGGCTCAGCGCCTTGGTCCGGATCTCGATCTTGCGAACCTTCTTTATGAGCTCTTCGGGTGTCATTACGGTACGATTACCGCGTTGATGATTTTTTCGATAATCTGTTCGGGGGTGACATTCTCCGCCTCCGCCTCATAGGTGAGGCCGATACGGTGACGCAGCACTTCGTTGCAAACGGCGCGGACATCCTCCGGGATTACGTAGCCGCGGCGCTTGATGAAGGCGTAGGCCTTGGACGCCATGGCCAGGGAGATGCTGGCACGGGGGGAGGCACCGTAGGAGATGAAGCTTTCCAGCTCCTTGAGGCCGTATTCGGCCGGGGTACGGGTGGCATATACGATGTCCACGATATAGCGCTCGATCTTTTCGTCCATATAGACGTCCTTTACCACCTCGCGGGCGCGGATGATGTCTTCCGGCTTCACCACTGCGTTGGCCTTGGGGAACTCGCCGCTGTTGTTCATGCGGATAATCTGGCGCTCTTCGTCCTTCTTCGGATAGGAAACCACCACCTTGAGCATGAAACGGTCCACCTGGGCTTCGGGCAGGGGATAGGTCCCTTCCTGCTCGATGGGGTTCTGGGTGGCCATCACCAGGAACGGTTCCGGGAGTTTGTAGGTCTCTTCCCCGATGGTGACCTGGTGCTCTTGCATGGCTTCGAGCAGGGCGCTCTGTACTTTGGCCGGGGAACGGTTGATTTCATCTGCCAGCACGAAGTTGGCGAAGATGGGGCCCTTGTGCACCTCGAAGCTCTCTTTCTTCTGGGAGTAGATGAGCGTGCCCACTACGTCTGCGGGGAGAAGGTCCGGGGTGAACTGGATGCGGCTGAACTTGGCATCTACAGCCTGCGACAACGTATTGATGGCCAGTGTCTTGGCCAGGCCGGGAACACCTTCCAAGAGGATGTGGCCGCCGCTGAGCAGGCCGATGAGAAGGTTGTCCACCAGGTGTTTCTGTCCCACGATGACCTTACCCATCTCCAGGGTGAGGAGATCTACGAACTGGCTCTCTTTCTGGATTCTTTCGTTGAGCTCGCGAATGTTAACGGATTCCATATAAATTATTAAATTTGCATATGCGTTATTTCCTTTGCCTCTCTTACGACGGTTCGGCTTTTTGCGGCTGGCAGATCCAGCCCAGTTCGCCGTCGGTTCAGGCCTGCCTGGAAGAGACTCTGTCCCGCCTGTTGAACCGTCCCGTCGCCGTTACCGGTGCGGGCCGGACAGATACGGGTGTGCATGCTGTGAACTACGTGGCTCACTTCGATACAGACGGCCCATTGCCCTTCGAAGCGTCGGATTTCATCTACAAATTAAATGCCATGTTACCCTATGGCGTAGCCATAATTTCGGTGTCTGAAGTGCCTGCAGACATGCATGCCCGCTTCAGTGCCAAAAGGCGGGAATACACCTATTTCATCCACAGGAGCAAAGACCCTTTTGTCCGCAATTATTCCTGGTTCTGCGGTTATCCTTCTCTGGACTTTGACGCCATGAACAAGGCCTGCCAGTATCTCCTCGGAACCCATGACTTCTCTTGCTTCGAAAAGACCGGCGGAGACAACAAAACCTCCATCTGCACAGTCTTCGAAGCCCACTGGGAACCTTATGTCCCCTCCCATCTTCAGATTATGGGATTGTCGGCGGAGAAGGCAGATGCCCCCTGGGGGGCATGGCCACCCCCGGCCATGGGGAGGGGGAGGGGCCCGTTGGATACAAGTTCCCGCGCAGCGGGGACGCAGGAGACAATGGGAGGGGCCGGAGCGGAGCGGAGCGCAGCGGAGTCCCCCCAGGGGGCATCTGCCTTCTCCGATGGCCAGTACTGGTACTTCCGCATTGCGGCGGACCGTTTCCTTCGCAACATGGTTCGCGCCACGGTGGGGACGCTCATCGAGGTGGGCCGCGGAAAGCATCGGCCCGAATGGGTGGCGGAGCTCATCGCCTCCGGCACGCGCGGCGACGCCGGCGAGTCCGTCCCCGGCCACGCCCTCTTCCTGAATCGGGTAGAGTATCCTGATTGGTAACTCCTTGTCTCATATCTATTTACGAAATATCGGGTGCACCTCCAGGTGCACCCGACGTTCTATAAGTGACTAAAAATCAACCGACTGCGCTCCAGCGCGTTCGGAGGTTGTTATCCAAGGCCGATGCTACAGCCCCCAGTCGGAGGCATTGAAGCTGCTCTTCGGGGCGTTGGGGATGTTGGGGAAGTAGGTCTCGCCCGTAATCTTCTCCAGGTCGGAGACAGACATCAGCTCTCTGCTGCTGGGTCTCTGTCCCTTGAGGGCATTCGTGTGCGTACGCACAAAGGCGACGCACTTGAGCTCGCTGGCACTGCAGTCCTTCACGCTCTTGCCGGAGCTGCCGCTCTTGGTACGCAGCAGCACGTAGTAGAACATGGTGGGGCGGGAAACGTCGTTGCGGCCGCCGAAGCTGATGGTGGCGGGTTCGGCCGTCTTTCCGTAACCGTCCGTGTACTTCTTGAAGTAGCAGCCGACAACCTCGTAGAGCGTGTCCGTGCAAACCTGGGTATCTACATAGTCTTCCAGCAGGTTCCATCCGCCGCCACCGGTGTTGAAGCCCTCAGAGAGCTGGGGCGCGATGTTGGTGTAGTGGAATACCTGCTCATTGGTGGCGCGGGAGGCGGTACGTTCTGCGGAACCCAGCATGTGGCCCTTGTTGCAGCCGCCGCCGGTGCTCTTAGAGTTGTACTGGATGCCGGAAGGAATCTTGGGATCCTTTCCGTAAGCGTCCGTGCGCTTGATGCCGCCCACATACATCTTGTGACGGGGGGCCGCCACCCATACGGGGCAGTGATAATCCGCGCTGTAGCAGACGGTATAGTTGCGGGCAGCCCTGTTGCCGGGGCCGGTAAGGTCCGTAAAATGCCAGGCGTAGTAGAGGTCCGAATCCGTGGCGCTTACCAGGTAGTTGCCGCTTTTGGCAGTATTCATGACAGGCAGCTCGGCCCAGGTGGGAACGCCGCCCGAAGGAGTGGGCGGAGGAGGCGTGACGGAAGTCTTGTCGGTGGTGAACTGTTTCACCGTTCCGAAGACATCCGCATACTGGTTCTTCTTGCTGTCCCACACGGAAATGTACGCCTTGTAATAGTAGGTGGTTTCGGGGTTGAGGCCCGTAAGCTGGATGCGGAAGGATGCCGAGTGCGACTTGTCGGCGCTCAGCTCTTTCTTAGAGGAGAGGTCCTCGGCCGTGATTCCGTAGCAGATGCCGCGCGTGTGGGCGCCCTGGCCGGGCGCGTCGGTGTAGCTGCTCTCGATGAGGGCCGATGAAGAGGTTATTTCGGATGCGTCACCGGTGGTGACGGCGGGGTCGGATGCGGGAGGGGTGGTTCCCCCTCCGGAGCTGCCGCCGGTAGATGAACCGCCACCCCCGGCAAAGGGGATGTACGGGTCTCCCTTACTCGCAGGAGTGCAGGAGAACACTACCAGCGCGGCAAACGCCAGTAGGAAAAGTCTTTTCATTTGATTAATAACGGTTAAGAGGACGACCGGCAGTCATCATGTGAACCTTGCGCTTCACTTCCTCCAGCACCTGCTTGTGAGCGTCGCACTGCGCCTTCTGGGCCTCGCTGGGCTCCTTGGCGGAGAGTGCTTCTGCGTTGGCGTTGGCCGATGCCAGCACGGTGTCAATGAGTTCTACAATCTGGAGCATGTCCTTCTCCTCGAAGCCGCGGGAAGTGATGGCGGGAGTACCGACACGCAGGCCGCTGGTTGCGAACGGGCTGCGGCTGTCGAAGGGAACCATGTTCTTATTGACGGTGATATCGGCCCGGACGAGCTCTTTCTCTGCCATGCGGCCCGTCAGGTCCGGGAACTTGGCGCGGAGGTCGATGAGCATGAGGTGATTGTCGGTGCCGTCGGAGATGATCTTGTATCCTTTGTCCACGAACGCGCTGCACATGGCGGCGGCGTTGGCGATGACCTGCTTCTGGTACTCCTTGTATTCCGGCTGGGCCGCCTCATAGAAGGCGACGGCCTTCGCGGCGATGACGTGCTCCAGGGGACCGCCCTGTACGCCCGGGAAGACGCTGGAGTTGAGGATGGCGCTCATCTTCTTGATCTCACCCTTGGGAGTGGTAAGGCCCCAGGGATTGTCGAAGTCCTTGCCCATGAGGATGATACCGCCACGGGGACCGCGGAGGGTCTTGTGGGTGGTGGAGGTGACGATGTGCGCGTATTTGACGGGGTTTTTCAGCAGGCCCGCGGCGATGAGGCCGGCGGTGTGGGCCATGTCGATCCAGAGGATGGCGCCCACTTTGTCGGCGATGGCTCTCATGCGCTCGTAATCCCACTCGCGGGAGTAGGCCGATGCACCGCCGATGATGAGCTTGGGCTTGCACTCGAGGGCCTTGCGCTCCATCTCGTCGTAATCTACACGGCCGGTCTTGGGATCCAGGCCGTAAGCGACGGGATGATAGAGGATGCCGCTGGCGTTCACGGGTGAACCGTGGGTAAGGTGACCGCCCATGGACAGATCCAGGCCCATGAAGGTGTCGCCGGGTTTCAGGATGGCCATGGTCACGGCCATGTTCGCCTGGGCGCCGGAGTGGGGCTGCACATTGGCGTATTCGGCTTCAAACAGGGCGCACAGACGGTCGATGGCCAGCTGCTCGATCTGGTCCACCACCTCGCAGCCGCCATAGTAGCGCTTGCCGGGATATCCTTCTGCATACTTGTTGGTGCAGACGGAGCCCATTGCCTCCAGCACCTGCTCCGAAACGTAGTTTTCGGATGCGATCAATTCCAAACCCGCGCTCTGGCGTTCCTGTTCCTTCTTGATGAGGTCAAAAACCTGAATGTCTTTTTTCATGGATGGTAAATAGTTTTTTGAGTCTGCAAATGTACGAAAAATCCATCATTTTTCCATGCAGAAAATAATCAGTATCTTTGCCTGAGAAAGAGAATTGATGCATGTTTTCACTTCGTGAACTATATAAGATAGGGAAGGGGCCGTCGTCGTCCCATACGATGGGCCCGTACAAGGCGGCGCAGCTGTTTGCCGGAAGGCATCCGGACGCCGCCCGTTTCGAGGTTGTGCTGTATGGTTCCCTGGCCGCCACCGGCAAGGGCCACATGACCGACGTGGCCATTACCGAGGCCCTCTCTCCCACGGCGCCCGTCACCATCCTGTGGCAGCCGTTTCACTTCCTGGAGTATCATCCCAACGGAATGTTGTTCAAGGCATTCGGCCCGGAAGATCGGCTCCTGGAAGAGTGGACGGTGTATTCCATCGGCGGCGGCGCTTTGTCGGAAGGCCCCGGCAAGGATATGGCCCAGGGCGGGGATGTGTACCAGATGAACACCCTCACGGAAATTATCAACTGGTGCGAAGCCAACGGCCGCCAGCTGTGGGAATACGTGGACCTTTGCGAAGGACCGGAAATCTGGGACTACCTCATGGAAATCTGGAACGCCATGAAGGCGTCCGTGGAAAGGGGACTGGAGGCCGAAGGCCGTCTCCCCGGCCCGCTGAACCTCTCCCGCAAAGCCGCCGTCTATCACGTGAAAGCGCTGGGGTACCAGCCCAACCTGCGTACCCGCGGCCTTGTGTTCGCTTATGCCCTGGCCGTCAGTGAAGAGAACGCCTCGGGTGGCATCATCGTCACGGCGCCCACCTGCGGTTCCTCCGGCGTCATCCCCGGTGTCCTGTACCACCTGGCCAAGGGGCACAACTTCTCCGATACCAAGATCCTGCACGCACTGGCGACCGCCGGCCTCATCGGCAACGTCGTCAAGCACAATGCCTCCATCTCCGGCGCAGAGGTAGGCTGCCAGGGAGAGGTGGGCGTGGCCTGCGCCATGGCTTCCGGAGCCGCCTGCCAGCTCTTCGGCTGCAGCCCCTACCAGATCGAATACGCCGCCGAGATGGGCTTGGAGCACCATCTGGGCATGACCTGCGACCCCGTCTGCGGCCTGGTGCAGATTCCCTGCATCGAGCGCAACGCCTTCGCTGCCTGCCGTGCACTGGACTCCAATATCTATTCGGCCTTCTCTGACGGCCATCACCGCATCTCCTTCGACCACGTGGTGGAGGTAATGAAGCGCACCGGCAAGGACCTGCCGTCGCTGTACAAGGAGACCTCCGCGGGAGGCCTCGCACTCAACTATCGGCAATGAAAGACCGCAAACTCCTGAATATCGAACTGGGTCGCATGTCGGCCGATGCCTACCGCACCGTCCGCCCCGAGAGCGGCGTCGTGCTGGTGCTGGATAACATCCGCAGCGCGCACAACGTGGGGAGCGCCTTCCGTACGGCCGATGCCTTCGGCGTGGATAAGATTTACCTGGGCGGCATCTGCCCGGTTCCGCCGTCCCCCGAACTGCGCAAAGTGGCCCTGGGGGCCGAGGAAGTCGTCCCCTTCGCGCACGTCTCAGATGTAGTGGACCTGGTCCACCGCTTACAGGCCGATGGTTACACGGTTATAGCCGTAGAGCAGACGGTCAATTCCGTGAAATTAGACCGCTTCCGCCGGGAGCCCGGAAAGAAATATGCGCTGGTCTTCGGCAACGAGGTGGAGGGTGTTCAGCAGGAGGTGGTTGACGCCTGCGATTTCGCCCTGGAAATTCCCCAGAAGGGCACCAAACACTCCTTGAATGTATCCGTCTCCATCGGCGTCGTCCTTTGGGGTATGCAATAACACGAACGAAACCATGAACTTGACTGCACTATTCGTATCGGCCCTCCTGGCGGCTTTCTTCCCTTCGGGGGAGCGCCAGCCCGTCTGGCCGAAGGGGAAGATGCCCCATGCCTCGTCGGCCCAGATCGCGGCCATGACCTACGAGACCTCCGACCCTTCCTTCAAGGCCGACGACTTCCGCCAGCCTTATCTGGAGTGGTTCGACGCTCCGGCCGAGCCAAACGGCACCTGCATGATCCTGATTTCCGGCGGTTCCTACCAGAACTGCTGCGACTATAAACTCATCGAAAAATGGCGTAAGGAACTCACGGCCAGAGGTGTGCAGTGCGTGAACTTCGTTTACCGCACCCCTCGTCCGGTGGGCATCCCTTACTGGCAGACCGCCTGGGAAGACGGCCAGCGCGCCGTCCGCCTCGTGCGCAGCCAGGCCCATAAGCGCGGCTTCGATCCGGAGAAGATCGGCGTGTGCGGCATGTCGGCCGGCGGACACCTGGCGCTGCTGCTCTCGACCAGCTCGCAGACCCGTGCCTATCGGCCCGTGGACAAGCTGGACAGCCTTTCCTGCCATATCAACGTCGCCGTGGTGAACGCCCCGGCCTATGTCACCTCCGACGCCGACTCCCTGGGCATCCCCGCCCCGCGCGAAGGATACGGGGCCGACGTGACCCTCTCGAAGGTCTTCCGCTTCGACGAAAAGACCTGCCCCGTCAGTCTTCATCACGGCGGGGCCGATGTCTATTCCCCCAACGGCTCCACGCTGGTGTACCGCAAACTGCACAGCATGGGCGTCCCGGCCGAGCTGCACCTGTATCCCGGCAAGGGACACGGCGCCCACGGCTTCCCGCGCGCCATCGAATTCCTGAAACAGATGGGCTTCCTGGGCCCGCTGGAGCAGCCCGTCTTCCTGGAGACGCGCTACACTTCCGACGAAGACCGCGCCTTTTATCGCAAAGAGGACATCTGGCCCGAAGGCAAGATGCCCGATGTGCAGGAAGACCAGTGCTCTCCTTATATTGAATGGCATATTCCGGCCGTCCGCAAGACCGACGCCATCCAGATCATCTATTCAGGAGGTGCCTACGAGGGGAATGGCCCTTCCAGTTTCGAGGTGACGCCCGTCCGCCGCTATCTGAACGCCCTCGGCATTCCGGTGGTGACGATGATGTACCGCACCCCGCGTCCTGCGGCCCCCCTGGCCATGTTTACAACGGCCTGGCAGGACCTGCAGCGCGCCATCCGCGTGGTCCGCAGCGAGGCTTCATCCTTTGGGTTGAATCCGGACAAGATCGGCATCATGGGCTCGTCGGCCGGCGGTCATCTCACTCTCCTGGGCGTGACTTCTTCCCGCCACAAGTCCTATTACCCCATCGACGAGCTGGACAAGCTCCCTTGCAACGTGCAGTGGGGCATCGGCATTTATCCCGCCTATGTCCTGACGGACGAGGGCGCTTTCGCTCCGGAATTTACTTTTGACCCGGATACGGCTCCCATGCTGTTCCTGCATGGGGATGCCGATCCTTATACTTCTTTAGGTTCCGTGGCCGTCTGGGAAAAGATGCGCGCCATGGGCATCCAGAGCGAACTGCACACCCTGGCCACCCGCGTCCACTGTTTTCAGTACGTCGCCTCCCCCGGCACCGGCAGCTACACATGGATGGACCGCATCAAGGAATACCTCGATGCGGTCCTGGGGATGTAGATTCTTAATGCTTAATCCAGGCTGTGGATAGCCAGGCCGCTGCGGAGCTTGGGTTCGAACCAGGTGGTCTTGGGCGGCATGATATTGCCGGTGTCGGCAATATTGATAAGCTGCTCCATGGAAACCGGGTAGAGGGCAAAGGCCACTTTCATTTCACCGGAATCCACGCGGCGGGAAAGCTCTCCCAGGCCGCGGATGCCGCCGACGAAGTCGATGCGCTTGTCGGTGCGCAGGTCCTTGATGCCTAAGATATTGTCCAGGACAAGGTTCGACAGGATGGTGACATCCAGCACGCCGATGGGATCGTTGTCGTCGTAACGGCCCGGCTTGGCGGTGAGGCTGTACCATTCTCCCCCGATGTACATGGAGAAGTTGTGCAGACCGCAAGGATGATAAATCTCCTTTCCCTTGTCCTCCACCACGAAGTCTTCTTCCACGGCTTTGAAGAAATCGGCCACGGAAAGTCCGTTCAGGTCCTTTACCACGCGGTTATAGTCGATGATGGCAAGGTGGCTTTCCGGGAAGCAGACGGCCATGAAGTAGTTGTACTCCTCCTTGCCGGTGTGCTTCGGGTTCTGTGCTTTCTTTTCGGCGCCCACGCGTGCGGCGGCGGCCGTGCGGTGGTGGCCATCGGCTACATAGAAGGCGTCGATGTCCTTGGTGAAGATTTCCGTGATGCGGGAGATGGTGGCGTCGTCGTCGATGACCCAGAAAGTGTGCGTGAAGTTGTTTTCGTCCACAAACTTGTACTCCGGCTCTCCGGCTGCGGCTTTTGCCACAATGGCATTGAGCTCGTCGTTGTCCTTGTAGGCGAAGAAGACGGGTTCGATGTTGGCGTTCTGGATTCTCACGTGCACCATGCGGTCGTCCTCCTTCTCCTTGCGGGTGAGCTCGTGCTTCTTGATAATACCATTGGCATAGTCATCCGTGTGAGCGCACAGGACCAGTCCGTACTGCGTGCGGCTGCCCATGGTCTGGGCATACACGTAATACTTTTCCTTGTCGTCTTGCACCAGCCAGCCTTTGGCCTTCCAGGCTTTGAAGTTCTCTACGGCCTTGTCGTAGGTGCGCTGCTCGTGCTCGCCTGCGATGGGTTTGAAATCAATCTCTGGCTTGGTGATGTGCAGCAGGCTCTTTTCCCCGGCCATGGCCAGGGCTTCCTCGCTATTCAATACATCATATGGCGGAGCGGCAACCTCCGTTACCAGGTTTTTGGGCGGCCGTATCGCCGCAAACGGTTTGACTTTTACCATGGTTATTAGTGTGTGTCTGTTGCTTTACTTGTTTACCTGGAACTTGCAGTTGCCGGTGGCGAAGAAATCCACAATCTGACGGGCGGCGGCAAGGCCGGCGTTCACGTTGGCTTCGGCGGTCTGGGCGCCCATCTTCTTGGGCGTTGCGAACACGCGGGCCCCGAATTTCTCCTGCAGGGCGGCGTAGTTGTCCGGCATGACATCGGCCACATACTTGAGGTCCGGGCGCTCCTCGAGGGCCTTCATGAGGCCTTCCTCGTCGATGACCTCCTTGCGGGCGGTGTTCACCAGCGTGGCGCCCTTGGGCATCTTGGAAATGAGGGCGTAGCCGATGCTCTTGATGGTGGAAGGAAGGGCCGGGATGTGGATGGAGAGGTAGTCGGAGGCGGCGTACAGCTCTTCGAGGGAGTGGACGGGGTCCGCGCCGCCGGCGATGATCTGCTCGTCCGTGAGGAAGGGATCGAGGGCCGATACTTCCATGCCCAGGGCCTTCGCTTTCTGGCCTACCAATCGGCCGACATTGCCGTAGGCCTGCACGCCCAGGCGCTTGCCGCCGAGCTCGCTGCCCGTGGCGGGCGTGAACTGCGTACGGGCCATGAAGATCATCAGGCCCAAGGCCAGCTCTGCTACGGCGTTGGAGTTCTGGCCGGGGGTGTTCATGACTACGATGCCCTTGGCCGTTGCGGCCTCCAGGTCCACGTTGTCGTAGCCGGCACCGGCGCGAACCACGATCTTGAGCTTCGGGGCGGCGGCGATGACCTCGGCGGTCACTTTGTCGGAACGGATGATGAGGGCTTCGGCGTCGGCCACGGCCTTCACGAAGTCTTCCTGTTCCTCATACTTTTCCAATTTTGCCACCTCGTGTCCGGCGGCTTCCAGGATATCGGTGATACCCTTCACGGCAGCGGCCGCGAAGGGTTTCTGGGTTGCGAGCAGTACTTTCATTATTTTTTCAGTGTTTCAAATTCCTTCATGCAATCTACCAGGGCCTGGACATCTTCGACGGTGCAGGCATTGTACAGGGAGGCGCGGAAACCGCCCACGCTGCGGTGGCCCTTGATGCCCACCATGCCCTTCTCCTTGGCGAAGGCCATGAACTCGTCCTGCAGGTCCTCCTTGCCGGGGGCCATCACGAAGCACACGTTCATCAGGGATCGGTCTTCCTTGGCGGCGGTGCCCACGAACATGGAGTTGCGGTCGATTTCGTCGTAGAGGAGCTGGGCCTTCTTCTGGTTCACCTTCTGGATGGCTTCCACGCCGCCCACGCTCTTGATCCACTTGAGGGTTTCGTTCATGACAAAGATGTTGAACACCGGCGGGGTGTTGAACATGGAGAGTTTGTCAATATGGGTCTGGTAGTTCAGCATCGTGGGGATGTAGCGGGTAACCTTTCCAAGAGCGTCCTTTCTGATGATGGCGAAGATGACGCCGGCAGGACCCACATTCTTCTGGGCGCCGCCGTAGATGAGGGCGTACTTGCTCACATCGACGGGACGGGACATGATGTCGGAGGACATGTCGGCGATGAGGGGGCAGGGGCAGTCCATGTCCTCCTTGATCTCCGTACCATAGATGGTATTGTTGGTGGTGATGTGCAGGTAATCCAGGTCTGCGGGAATTTCAAACCCCTTGGGGATGTAGCTGTAGTTCTTGTCCTTGGAGCAGGCAATGGCGTAGGCGTTGCCGATGCCCTGGGCCTCCACGAGGGCCTTGTGGGCCCATACACCGGTATCCAGATAGGCGGCCTTCTTCTCCAGATAGTTCATGGCCACATAGAGGAACTGCAGGGAAGCGCCGCCGCCGAGGAACACCACCTCGTGCGTGTCGGGAATGTGAAGGAGTTCCTTCCACAGGGCACGGCACTCGTCCATGACTGCATCCCACTCCTTGGTGCGGTGGGAGATGGACAATACGGAAATACCGGTTCCGGCAAAATCCTTCAGGGCCGCGATGGCATTGTCGATGGCCACCTGCGGCAGGAGGCAGGGGCCTGCGTTGAATACATGAACTTTCTTGGACATGATGTTAATATTTTTAAGCTAAAATTACTATAATTCTTCCAAATTTACAAAACTTTCCAGTTTTTTCTTAAAATTTTCCTCTTCCGAGAGGCGAACCCTTACGGTAAACGCACAACTTTCCCCGAAATCCTGGTCCCGCGGGGAGAGGTCCATCTCCTTGAGGACCTTCATCACGTCGTTCATGGCCAGGTAACCGAACTGCAAGCGGAAGTGCTTGCCGGCAATCTTGGGAACGACGGCCGCCTGCTGGAGGGCATCGGCCGTAGAGGTTTTATATGCGCGGATGAGACCGGGGATTCCCAGCTTGATGCCGCCGAAGTAGCGGACGACAACGACCAGCACGTCACTCAGGCCGAGGGAGTCTATCTGTCCCAGGATGGGCCTTCCTGCGCTGCCGGAGGGCTCCCCGTCGTCCGAAGCGCGCCAGACGTCCCCTTTATAGCCCAGCCGGTACGCGAAGCAGTGGTGCCGGGCGTCGTGGTATTCTTTTTTGAGGGCCGACACATGCTCTTTCACCTGGTCTTCGGTTTCCACGGGGTAGGCGAAGGCGATGAAACGGGAGCCGTTGTCCTTGAAAAGCCCCTGGGAAGGAGCCTCAATGGACTGGTATGCGTCGAATTGATTCACAACACACAAATTTAATGCTTTTTCCGTAAAAAAGTAGTATCTTTGACATGCGAAAAACACAACCTATGGTATTTCAGATAAGGGTGACCCTTTCGGGCATCAAAGGATTTTACAGAGTATATAAGGTGAACGGCGCAACCACGCTGTACACACTTCATAAACAGCTTCGCGCAGACCTGGAATTCCCCCAGGACCAGCTCATCATGTTCAAGGCACTCAGTGTCACCGGAGACGTCGTAGGCCGTTACGGCCTGTTCGACCTGGGCTTCGGAACGGCAGACCAGATGCCGCTGGAGAAGGCCGTCAAGGCCGGCGCGGACAGTTTCGTCTATTTCTACGACGTCACCAACCGCAAGAGCGTCAACATCACCGTGGAAGGTGAACTTGTGGGGGAAAAGGTCCTTCCGGACTTCCCGGTCCTGGCAGAAAGCAAGGGCCCCAATCCCATCGAGTTTGAGAACGGCTACGTGGCCTTCGAAGACCTTCCGGAGCGCCAGCGTCATCTTCCCGGCGAGGAAGAGGACGATGATGACGAGGATTTCGGCGACGAGGAAGAGGAAGAAGAAGAGGACGACGAAGACGGCAAGGAAATCTTTGACGAAGACGAGCAGTAGTGTCCCGGAAGCTGGAGATCATACTGGGACCTACGGCAGTGGGAAAAACTTCCTATGCCATCCGCCGCGCCCTTGAGGTCGGCTCTCCCGTTATCTCCTGCGATTCCCGCCAGATTTTTCAGGAACTGAAAATTGGAACGGCAGCGCCCTCGGAGGAGGAGCTTGCTGCCGTTCAACATTACTTTATCCGCTGCATCCCCGTCACCCGCAACTACACGGCGGGCATCTATGAGGCCGAGGCCATGCAGCTGGTGAACCGCCTGTTTGCAGAGGGCCACGAAACCCTGGTGATGTGCGGCGGCTCCATGATGTACATAGACGCCTTCTGCTACGGCCTGGACGATTTCCCCGAAGTGCCCCTGCAGCTGCGCCAGCACCTGATGGAATGCCTCCGGGACGAGGGAGTGGAGGTCCTTGCCCAGCAACTGAAGGAGCTGGACCCTGTCTCTTATGAAGAGATTGACATCTCCAACGGCCAGCGCGTAATCCGCGCCCTGGAAGTGAGCATGTACACCGGCCAGCCCTTCTCCTCCTACAAGACACGCAGTTTCAAGGAACGGGATTTTGAAATCGAGAAAATCGGCCTGGAACGGCCCCGTGAGGAGCTTTACGAGCGCATCAACGCCCGCGTGGTGAAGATGGTGGAGGACGGCTTGGAGGCCGAGGCCCGCGCCATGCTCCCGTATCGGGACCTGCCCGCCCTCCAGACCGTGGGCTACCGGGAAATGTTCGAATACTTCGACGGCGCCTACGACCTGGAAACCACCATCCGTCACATCCAGGCCAGCACCCGCCACTACGCCAAGCGCCAGCTCACCTGGTGGCGCCGCGACGAGAATATCCGCTGGATCAATTGTTCAACCTTATAATCTTTAACCTTATGAGTAAAACCGGAATGCTGGCCAAATCCTCCTGGATTGCCCTTGCCGTCACTGCACTGGTCATCTTTGTCATGGCCTCCTGCTGCACCACCATCGACTCCGCCTCGGTAGGTATCAAATTCAAAAAATGGAGTTCCAATGCAGCCCTGAAAGGCGGTGTGGAAGGAACCTGCCGCGGTTGGGTATGGTACAACCCCATTACCGAAAGCATCTTCGAGTATCCCACTTACATCCAGCGTGTCACGTACGAACCCTTCACCGTGAACCCTAAGGATGCCGCTATCTTCTCTATGACTCCTACCCTGGCCTATCAGATTGACGAGTCCAAGGCCGTGGACATCTTCGTGAAATACCGCAAACCGGTCCGTGAACTGGAAATGGGTTACATCAACACCTGTATCTTCGAAGCCTACCGCACCTGCGCCAACAACTACACCTCCGACGAACTGATGGCCAACCGCGCCAAGTTTGAGAACGAGGTCCGCGCCCGCTTGGACGAATCCATGAACCGCGAAGGTTTCATCGTGCGGGAATTCACCACCAAAATTGACCCGCCGGCATCCCTCACAGCCGCCATCAATGCCAAGAACGAAGCCGTACAGAACGCCCTGAAGGCCGAGAATAAGGTAAAAGAAGCCGAGGCCGAAGCCAAGATCGCCATCGCCAAGGCCAAGGGCCAGGCCGAAGCCCAGAAGATCCAGGGTGACGGTGAAGCCTACTACAACCGCGTAGTGGCCGCTTCCCTCAATTCCCTGCTGGTACAGCAGTACGCTATCGAGAAATGGGACGGCAAACTGCCCACCTACAGCGGCTCCAACGCGCTTCCGTTCATCAATTTGAACAAATAGCCGCCGCGTGGAGCTAATCATTTGACTTATAGGATATTATACAAAAACGTCCGGGTAAAATCACCCGGACGTTTTTTCGTTAGTTACTGATTTTCAAATAGTTGTCTCCACGGAGGGGCTAGCCGATGGTGGCGCCGTTGGCGACGACCTCCTGCGGGGTAATGAAGCGCATCTTGCCGTCTCCCTGCTTGGCCATGAGGATCATACCCTTGGACTCGATGCCGCGGATCACGCGGGGAGCCAGGTTGGCAAGGATGCAGATCTGCTTGCCCAGCATGTCCTCGGGGCTGTAGTATTCGGCGATACCGGAGACGATGGTGCGCTGGTCGATACCCGTGTCGATGGTGAGCTTGAGGAGCTTGTCCGTCTTGGGAACGCGCTCCGCGGCCAGTACCGTAGCGGTGCGGATGTCCATGGCGCCGAAGTCGTCAAAAGTCACTTCGGCCTTCTGAGGCTCGATCTTCTTGGCGGCCTCTTTGGCGGCACGCTCTGCCTCTGCAGCTTCGCGGGCGGCCTTGATGCCCTCCAGACGGGCTATCTGGGCGTCCACCACGCTGTCTTCAATCTTCTGGAACAGCAGCACGGCTTCTCCCAGCTCGTGTCCGGCAGGAATCAGCTCGGCGTTGCCCAGCATCTCCCAGGTAAGGACAATAGATTCTTCGCTGCGCTCAGAATGACAGTTTCTGGTGTGCACGGCCTTGCCTTCGCCCTCCTTATAGAAGTTCTCGGTAGGGGTGCCTTCACCGGCACGGTGGTCCCAGCCGGCGTCGATGCCCACGCGAAGGATGCCGCGCAGCTTCTCGGCGCTGAAGGGAAGGAACGGCTCGAAGGCGATGGCGCAGTCGGCGCAGAGCTGGAGGCAGGTGTAGAGGATGGAGGCCGTGCGGTCCATATCCTCCTTCGCCACCTTCCAGGGCTCCATGTCTGAGATGTATTTGTTGCCGATACGGGCGATATTCATGGCTTCCTTGAGGGCCTCGCGGAAGTGATAGGTCTCAATGTATTTCTCCAGGGCCTCGCGGCAGGGCTTGACGGCGGCGAGCGTTTCGGCGTCGATGGCCTCCGGCTTGAGGTTGGCCGGCACTTTGCCTCCGAAGTACTTCTGGGTGAGGACCACGGCGCGGTTCACGAAGTTGCCGAAGATGGCCACCAGTTCGCTGTTGTTACGGCTCTGGAAGTCCTTCCAGGTGAAGTCGTTGTCCTTGGTCTCAGGAGCGTTGGCGGTGAGCACGTAGCGCAGCACGTCCTCCTGGCCGGGGAACTGCTCCTCGTACTCGTTCACCCAGACGGCCCAGTTGCGGGACGTGGAAATCTTGTCTCCTTCCAGGTTCAGGAATTCATTGGACGGGACATTGTCCGGGAGGATGTAGTCTCCGTAGGCCTTGAGCATGGAGGGGAACACGACGCAGTGGAACACGATGTTGTCCTTGCCGATAAAATGTACCAGCCGGGTCTCGGAGTCCTTCCACCACTTCTCCCAGCTCTCGGGAAGGAGTTCCTTGGTATTGGAGATATAGCCGATGGGCGCGTCGAACCACACGTAGAGCACCTTGCCTTCGGCACCCTCTACCGGAACGGGAACGCCCCAGTCCAGGTCACGGGTGACGGCGCGGGGCTGCAGGCCGCCGTCCAGCCAGCTCTTGCACTGGCCATAGACGTTGGTCTTCCATTCCTTGTGCTGCTCCAGGATCCAGTCCCGCAGCCAGGGCTCGTACTTGTCCAGAGGCAGGTACCAGTGCTTGGTCTTCTTCTTCACCGGCGTGGAGCCGGACAGTTTGGACTTCGGGTCCAGCAGTTCCTCGGGGCTCAACGTGGAGCCGCACTTTTCGCACTGGTCGCCGTAGGCGTGCGGGTTGCCGCACTTGGGGCAGGTGCCCTCGATGAGGCGGTCGGTGAGGAACATCCGGGCTTCCTCGTCATAGAGCTGTTCGCTCTCCTTGGTAACGAAGTCGTCCTGGTCGTAAAGCTTGCGGAAGAACTCGGCCGCGTTTTTCTCATGCACGGCAGAGGACGTACGGGAGTAGATGTCATAGTTGATGCCCAGACCCGTGAAGGCGTCCTTCATTACCTTGTGGTATTTGTCCACGATATCCTGCGGGGTGACGCCCTGCTCGCGTGCCTTGATGGTGATGGGTACGCCGTGCTCGTCGCTGCCGCAGACAAAAAGCACGTCCTCCCCGCGCATGCGCAGGTAGCGGACATAGATGTCTCCGGGAATGTAGGCGCCGGCCAGATGGCCGATATGTACGGGACCGTTGGCATAAGGCAATGCACAGGTCACAAGGGTTCTCTTATAACTCATTTCTTCAGTCTCCCTAGTTTGATATTGATACTCTTCTTGATTTCTGTCAGTTTGCCAAGCTCCTGCATGAACTTGATCACATCCTCGGGGGAGTTGGGCTCCCTCAGTTTGCGGGACAGTTCGTTCTGCCTGGCGGTAACGCGCTTGTCGTGGAATACCAGGATTGCGCGGGGTACATAGGTGACCAGCCACGAATCCGTGGTGGTGAGGGCGTCGGAGAAGTTATGGACGGAGAGTTCGTACTTCTCCGTGGACAGGTCTGCAACCACGCTGGCTACGGTGCGGTCTTCCCCGTCGAGGAGGGCTTTCACAATGTCGTCCTGGGCCTTGCCTTCGTCATACTGGCCGAAGTAAGCCTGATAGGTGGCTTCGTAAGGAGCGTTGACAAAGTGGACGTCGTCTGCCGCCAGGGCGGAGTCGATGAACTCGGCCACTGTCTGGGGCGTCTCTCCGTCGTAAAACTCCGAGTCGGTTTCGAACTTCAGTTCGTTCCTTCCATATTGCAGGATGAATCCCAGCAGCTCCCGCTCCGACGGTCCCATGATCTGCTCTTCCCGACTAAGCGTGGAAACAGCAGCGACGGCAGATGATGCATTTTCGGGAGCATCGGCCCTATTGTTTGCGAGCGAAAAAGCATCATTTGCCGACGCAGAGCGGGCACGTTCTTTCGCTGCATTCTGCAAGCTATGCTCGCGCGTTTTGCGAACGCGGTCCTGGATGATATCTTCCTCGATGCCGAACTGCTTCGCCACGGTGCCGATGTACACCTGCCGCTTGATGGCGTCGGGAATATCGGCCACTGTGTCGGCAATCTCATTGATGAGGTTGGCCTTCTTGAGCGGGTCGTCTCCGGCTTCCTTCAGCAGGAGTTCCGTCTTGAAGGCGATGCCGTCCTTTTCGTTATCGGCAATGAACTCGCGGATCTCCTCCAGCGTGTGCTTCTGGGAGTAGGAGTCGGGGTCGTCCCCGTCGGGGAGGAAGACCACCTTCGGATTCATCCCTTCCTTGAGGATGAGGCCGATGGCGCGGATGGCGGCATGCAGGCCCGCCTTGTCACCGTCGTACATGATGGTGATATTCTGCGTGAACTTGCCGATGAGGCGGATCTGCTCTTCCGTGAGTGACGTGCCGCAGGAGGCCACCACGTTGGTGATGCCCATCTGGTGCATCATCACCACGTCCACGTTGCCTTCCACCAGGATGCAGCGGTCCTCCTTGGCGATCCCGCTCTTGGCGAACCAGATGCCCATGAGGTTGCGGCTCTTGATATAGATTTCCGTTTCCGGAGAATTGACGTACTTGGCGGGATTGTCGGCCTTGAGGGTTCTTCCGCTGAAGGCGATGACGCGGCCGCTCACGGAGTGGATGGGGAACATCACCCGTTCGCGGAACTTGTCAATGAGGGAACCGTCTTCCGTCTGGATGGCCAGGCCCGCCGCCACGAGGAATTCATCCTTGTATCCGGCGGCGCGTGCGGCGTCCACCAGGGTGGTTTTTCCGCCGGGGGCCCAGCCCAGGCTCCACTGCTCGATGGTGGCGTCCTGGATGTTGCGTTTGCGGTAATACTGGTAGCCCACGGCGCGGCCTTCTCCGTCCTTGAGCTGGTCGCAGAAGAACTTGCGGGCGAAATCGCTCACGGCCAGCAGGCTTTCGCTGCGCTGGCGGGCGGCTATCTGTTCGGCCGTTTCCTCTTCTTCCTTGACCTCGATGTTGTATTTCTTGGCCAGGTAGCGTAGCGCCTCCGGGTAAGTCATATGCTCATAGTCCATGACGAAGCCCACGGCGCTGCCGGCCTTGCCGCAACCGAAGCATTTGTAGATGCCCTTGGAGGGCGTTACATGGAAGGAAGGCGTCTTTTCGTTGTGGAAGGGACAGCAGGCGACATAGCTGGACCCGCGGCGCTTGAGCGTCACGAAATCTCCGATCACCTCCTCTACGCGGGCGGTGTCCAGGATGAGGTCCACTGTCTCTTTGGGAATCATTATTCCTTCTCGAAGTTTACTTCCTTGGCGTCTCCCATGTGTACGGTGATTTTACCGTCCTCACGGGAGGATGTGTTTTCTGCGGGTTTATAGTGTCTGTCCTGCCACAGGACCTTGGCCTGGTAATAGGCATCCCTGCCGTACCAGAAAAGGCCCAGCACACCCAGAAGCACGGCGAAGAAGCCGGTTCTGGAGATGAGCCATATGCAAAATGCGGCGAAAAGGATGTCCTTCACAAGACGGACCCAGCGGTTGTTGTATCCAAAATTCATCATAGTCTGCAAAGATACAAAAAAGCTTCGGCATTCACCGAAGCTTTTTCTGAAATTGCCTGTTTGTTAGAACGGAAGGTCGTCGGATTCAGGGGAATCGGCCGGCATGTCGTCCAGCGTGGGGGCCGGAGCCTCGAAGGCCGGTGCAGGGGGCGCGGCCGGGGCCTGGGCGACGGGCTTCGCTTCTCCTGCAGGGGCTACGCGCCAGATCTGGAGATCCGTGTACCACCTGCCGTTGTATTCACGGCTCTTGATGTTGAAGGAAACCTTGATGCGGTCTCCTGCCTGATACTTGTCCAGTTCTGCGACCTTGTCCTGACCAAAAGCGGTGAAGACGGCCTGCGACGTGTAGTTCCCGTCGGGATATTCCAGGACGAACTCCTGTTTGGCCCACTGGCCGCGGGCCGATGTGCCCTGCTGTACGCCCAGCTTCTGGCGAAGCGTTCCTTCCAGTTCCAGTGCCATAGGCTTACTGCTCCACGTAGGGCTTTACTTCCAGGAGATCCACATCGAAGATGAGGGTGGAGTTGGCGCCGATTTCACGGGCACCGCGCTCGCCGTAAGCAAGTTCGGCGGGAATTACGAGGGTGATCTTGCCACCTTCGCCCACGAGCTTCATGCCCTCGGTCCAGCCCTTGATCACGCGGTTCAGGGGGAACTCGATGCCTTCGTTCTTGTCAAACTCCTTGCCGTCGATGGTGGTGCCTCTGTAGTTCACCTTCACGGTGTCGCGGTCATTGTAGGCGTGCTTGTCGCTGCCGGAATCCTGGATGAGATAGACGATACCGGTGGCGGTGGAGTCTGCGTTGTTCTTGGTGTAGAACTCTTTGCGGAACTTGTCGCCTTTCTCCTTGTTCAGGGCGCCTTCGTAAGCGGTGCGCTTCTGGAGGTAGCCGTTGATGATCATGTTCATCTCGGAGGGATCGATCTTGAACTGCTTTACGAAAACGGAGTCCATGGGCTGGCCTTCCTTGGCGGCGAGGGCGTCTGCCATACCCTTGCGGATCTGGGACATGTTCAGGTCACCGAAACCGTTCTGGGTGATGATGAGACCGAAGTTGACGCCCAGGAGATAGGAAGTGGTGTCCACCTGGCCCTTGGAGGGGAGCAGTTCGCGGACTTCTTTGGAGCCCTCCACTTTGGAGGAGCCGCAAGCCATCACGAGCACAGCTGCAGAGGCGATGGCGAAGAGTTTAACGATTTTCATCTTATTTAAATAATTTAGCGTTTCTAACGTTGTTCCAACTTACAAATATAAGAAATATTTGGGAGAAAGCGCAAAGTATATTCGCCAGGTGCAAATTATTCTTCGGAAGACTGGTTTTTGTTTGGAAAAATTAGTAAATTTGATTGTCCTAATAAAAAGAACTTTTGACGAATGGATTTGGTTGATACCTCCACCTTGCATTCGAAACTGAAAACTTTCTTCGGATTCGATGCATTCAAGGGAGACCAAGAGCGTATCATCCAGCACTTGGTTTCCGGCAATAACGCATTTGTCCTTATGCCAACCGGCGGGGGCAAGTCTCTCTGTTACCAGCTTCCCGCCTTGGTCATGGAGGGCACCGCTATTGTGATTTCTCCTCTCATCGCCTTGATGAAGAACCAGGTGGACGCTATCCGCGGTTTCGAAGCCGGGGATGACGGGATTGCCCACTTTCTGAATTCCTCGCTGAACCGTATCCAGATTGCCGAGGTGCAGGAAGACCTCCTGCGGGGGGTGACCAAACTCCTGTACGTGGCTCCGGAATCCCTCACCAAGGAAGAGAACATCGCCCTTCTGAAGTCGGTCAAGATTTCTTTCTATGCCGTGGACGAGGCGCATTGTATCTCCGAATGGGGGCATGATTTCCGGCCGGAATACCGCAAGATACGCTCCATCATCGACCAGATTCAGCCGGCTCCGGTGATCGCCCTTACCGCTACGGCCACCCCCAAGGTGCAGAGCGATATCCTCAAGAACCTGCGCATCCAGGACGCCACGGTGTTCAAGTCCTCCTTCAATCGGCCCAACCTTTATTATGAGGTACGCGATAAGGTGGAGCCGGAGAAGGATATCATCCGCTTTATCCGTCAGAATCCCGGCAAGAGCGGCATCATCTACTGCCTCAGCCGCAAGAAGGTGGAAGAAATGGCCCAGCTGCTGTCCATCAATGGTATCAAGGCGCGTCCTTACCATGCCGGCCTGGACGCCAAAACCCGCGCGGAGAACCAGGACCTTTTCCTTACGGAGGAGATTGACGTCATTGTCGCCACCATCGCCTTCGGCATGGGCATTGACAAGCCGGATGTCCGCTTCGTCATCCATTACGACATTCCCAAGAGCATCGAGGGCTACTACCAGGAGACAGGCCGTGCCGGCCGCGACGGGCAGGAAGGCCAGTGCATTACCTATTATAGTTACAAGGATATCCAGAAACTGGAGAAGTTCATGCAGGGCAAGCCGGTGGCCGAGCAGGAAATCGGCAAGCAGCTGCTGCAGGAGACCGTGGCCTACGCGGAATCCAGCCAGTGCCGGCGCAAACTGCTGCTCAACTACTTCGGCGAGGATTATCTGGAGGACAACTGCGGCGCCTGCGACAACTGCCTGCACCCCAAGAAGCGCTATGACGGCCGCGAGGACATGGCCCTTGTCATCGAACTCATCGAGTCCCTGCCGGAACGCTTCAAGCTGGAGCATCTGGCGGCCATCCTTTCCGGCGTGAGCAACGCCATGGTCAAGTCCTATCGGCACGACGAACTTCCGCTTTTCGGGGCGGGCAAGGAGCACGATATCCGCTTCTGGTTCGCCGTCATCCACCAGGGACTGCTCTTGCACTACCTGGAGAAAGACATTGAGAATTACGGCCTTATATCGGCCACGGAAAAGGGTCTTGAGTTCTTCAAGCATCCCCACGAAGTGATGCTGGTGGAGGACCGCACGTTCAGCGAGGGCGAGGACGACGAAGACGATGATTCGCCCGCGGCGGTGCACGGCGGTGGCGGCGGAGATCCGGTGCTGCTGGCCATGCTCAAGGACCTGCGCAAGGATGTGGCCCGGAAACGGCATCTGCAGCCCTGGATGGTCTTCGGGGATCCTTCCCTGGAGGATATGACCATTGTCTATCCGCTGACGCTGAAGGAATTGCAGGAGAAGTGCCAGGGCGTAGGCGAGGGAAAGGCACAGAAGTTCGGCCAGCCCTTCATCGACCTGATCGCCCGCTACGTGGAGGAAAACGAAATCGAGCGTCCGGACGACTTTGTTGTGAAGTCCGTCGCGTCCAAGTCCGGCAACAAGGTGTATATCATCCAGTCCATCGACCGCAAGATGGATCTGGGCGACATCGCTGCCGCCAAGGGCCTGGACATGGACGAACTTCTGACGGAAATCGAGGGCATCGTGTCCACCGGCACGCGCGTGAACATCAACTACTACATTGAGGAAGAGCTGGATCCCGAAGTCGTGGAGGAAATTTACGACTGGTTCAAGGAAGAAGCTACCTCAGACTCTCTTCAGGAAGCCATCGACGCCCTGAGCGGAGACTACGAAGAGTGGGAGATACGCCTGGTGCGCATCAAGTTCCTCTGCGAGGTAGTCAACTGATTATCCCCATCTGCCGCACGTCATGCCCCACCCCGGCTAAAGATAGATGAGGCTGGAGAGATTGTCCGGTGCAAAGAGCTTTTGCGCCATGGCTTGCAGTGCGGCGGGGGTGATGGCTTCAATGGCGGCCTTGGTCTGTTCCGGCGTCATGATGCTGCCCCAGGAGAGCATGCTCTTTCCCATGGAAAGGCATTGCGCCTCTCCGGCGTCGGAGGAGATGGCCAGCTGGCCCAGCAGCTGCTTGCGGTAGGCTTTGAGCCGGGCTTCGGTGAAGGGCGTTTCCCGCACGGAAGCAAGGATGCGGCCGATGGTTTTCTCGCAGTCGGGAAGATTGCTGCGGTCGCAGCCGAAGCTGATGGCGAAAATGCCCGTGTCGGCGTACTGCGTGTAGGAACATTCGATGCCGTACACCCAGCCGCGTTTCTCGCGCAGTTCCTTATTCAATAAAGAATTGGACGCCGGTCCGCCCAGAATGTTCGCGAGCATGGCGCATACCAGCCGGTCCGGCGTCTCGTACAGGGACGGCGCCTTGCAGCCGATGACGGCGTTCACCTCGTGATGGCGCTTATCGATTACTTTGCGGAAAGACATGATCAATCATTTTAAGCACCTGTTTTTCCAGAACGGCCTCGTCTATATCGGCCACGACGGAGAGGACCATCTTCCCGGGGACGAAGTTCTCTTTCACGAAGCGGTGCAGCATGGGCGCTTTGATCTTTTTGACGCTGGCCGATGTCCCCAGGATGGGGGTTTCCAGGGGCGTCCCTTCGAACAGAAGGGTCTCGAAGCGGTCATAGACATCCTCGGCGGGGTTGTCCTTGTAGGAGATAATCTCGTCCAGAATGACACCGCGTTCGGTTTCTATCTCATTTTCGGGGAAGGTGGCTTCTGTAGCCAGCTCGAAGAGCAGGCCGGCCGCCTTCTTCCAGTCCTCTTTGAGGACCGTGGCGTGCAGTACGATCTCTTCCTTGGTGGTGTAGGCATTGAGTTCCCCGCCCAGTTTGTCCAGGTATCCGTTGATGACGTTGGCGCTCTTACGGCGGGTTCCCCGGAACATGGCGTGTTCCACGAAATGGGCGATGCCGGCGGGGTAGCCTTGCTCGTCCCGCGTTCCGCAGCCGATGGTGAGCGCGCAGAACGCTACGGCGCGTCCGTTTCGGCGCACGGCATATCTGAGTCCCTGGGGAGTAGTTCCTGTCGTCATCTTTTCCTGGCCAGGCGTTTCAGGTCTTCCGGAAGGAAACCGGCTCCCTTCCGGGCTGTGATTCTGTGTTTGGAGAAATAGTAAAGGGTATGCGTCTCTGCCTCAAAGAGCATTTTGTAGCAGTAGGAGCCCTTTTCCGCCTGCAGGGGAGCGACCACATAGCCCACCAGCGTGTTGTACTGTGCGTCGAGGTAATCCTGGTCGGCCTCCGTGGCGTCCTCCGTGATGATGAAATCCGAATCCAGATAGCGGGCCAGATCCTGCTCCGTGACATTGTCGGCCAGATCTTCGCGTGCGATACGGATCTGCTTGGTATGCCCCCACTTGTCGTAGTTTTTGTTCACCCAGGCTTCCATGCCATAGGCGACAATCTCCGACTCCATGGCTTCCAGCGTAAAGTCCTGTACGGTCTTGATGAGGCCGCTCAGGTAAGTGAGTTCCCGGCCGCTTCCAGCCGCGGCGGCCGCCAGCGGGAGGGATATCACTTCGAAGGAACCCTTGCGAAGTGTCAGATAACTCACGCCGCCGGTCTCGGCGATGATAAGGAAGTAGTATCGGTCCTGGTCCTTGATGGTCTCGAACCGTTCCAGAGAACAGAATTCGAAGGCCGATGCCGTCCAGCCGGCGACGACTTCTTCGCGCAGGGCGCTGGAGAGCATTTCATTGCCGGTGAGAACGACCTGGGTTACCTTGTCGGTGAAGTCTGCCAGGCGGTGCTTGCGGGTGGAAACCTGTCCCTGACCCTGCAGGAGCGGGGCCGACAGAAGGAGCGCGAGGGCGCAGATATAGGCTTTTTTCTTCATTGTGCGATAAACGAATATGTAATGGTACCCATCTGCCGGGCGGGCGCGTCCACGGAAGCCGAGAACTTCGAGAGGCGGGCGGCGCGGACGGCGAATTCCTGCAGGCAACGGTCCCGGGAGGAAACATTTTCGTCCACCTTCGCGTTGAGCACGTCCCCGCGGTTGTTCACCGTGATGATGACAGTGATCTCGCCGCCGCCGTAGCAGCGGTAGGCAGGGATGGGAAGGCGGGAGGCTTTCCGGCCGTCGAGGCTCCAGGAGAGTACGGAGGGACCGCTGTAGGGCTTCGCCTGCTCCGTCTTCTTTTCCTTCTTCTCCTCCTGGATGGCGGCGAAGCTGTCCTGGCTTTCATCGGCCCGGCTCTGCCCCTCCTGCAATTCCTTTGCCAGGCGCTCGGCTTCGCGGTAGAGCTCGTCGGCGTCGGTGCCGCGGTCGTCCTTGAGGGCGCTCCGGTCCACGGTGACGTTCCTGAGCGGGACGCCGCCGGGGTCTGAGATCATCTGCTCCAGCTGGGCTTCGATGCGCTGCTGCATGCGGATACGTTCCTGCAGCTTTTCGGCTGCTTCCTGGGCGGTGAAGTCCATGACGAAGCTGTTTTCGCGCTGCACTTCGTAGCCAATCCGGGCGGCCAGCAAAACGATAATCACCGCGAGATGGATGCTCACGGTGATATACAATCCTGCACGCTGGTCCGGAGTCAGCTTCATTTCTTGCGCTTTTTCTTCTTGAGGGCTTTCTCGACGGTATTGGTGATGATGTCAATGGCCACCTTGTTGTGACCGCCCTGGGGGACGATGACATCGGCGTAGCGTTTGGAGGGCTCGATGAACTGCAGGTGCATCGGCTTTACGGTTTCGCAGTAATGCTCGATGGCGGTTTCGATGGTGCGGCCGCGCTCGGCGATGTCGCGGACGATGATGCGCAGCACGCGGTCGTCGTCATCTGCATCGACGAAGATCTTGATGTTCATCTGGTCCCTGAGTTCCTTGCAGGTGAAGATGAGGATGCCTTCGACGATGATGACATCGTCCGGCTCGACGGTGATGGTATCCGTCGTGGAGCGCGAGCAGGTGATGTAGGAATAAACCGGCTGCTGGATGGTATGGCCGCTCTTGAGCTCGCGAATCTGCTGGCACATGAGCTTCCAGTCAATGGCGTCCGGATGGTCGAAGTTGATTTTCTTGCGCTCTTCCGGGGGGATATGGCTGGAATCTTTGTAGTAGGAATCCTGCGGGATAACCACAACCCGGCCTCCCAGCTGTTCGGTGATGGCTCTCACCACCGTCGTCTTGCCTGAGCCGGATCCTCCGGCGATACCAATTACTAGCATAATCCTGTCATTCTGAGCGGAGCGAAGAATCTCTTAGAACTCTGCATTCTTCGGAGTTCTGGGGAAGGGAATGACGTCACGGATGTTGGCCATGCCGGTGACGAACAGGAGCAGGCGCTCGAAGCCCAGGCCGAAGCCGCTGTGCGGAACGCTGCCGTAACGACGGGTGTCGATATACCATTCCAGGTTCTTGCGGGACATGCCCAGCTCCTCGATGCGCTGCTCCAGCTTCTCCAGGGAAGCTTCGCGCTCGGAGCCGCCGATGATCTCGCCGATCTTGGGGAAGAGGACATCCATTCCGCGGACGGTGCGGCCGTCCTCGTTCTGCTTCATGTAGAAAGCTTTGATATCCTTGGGGAAGTCGATGAGGATGACGGGCTTCTGGAAGTGCTTCTCCACGAGGTAACGCTCGTGCTCGCTCTGGAAGTCCGTGCCCCAGTGAACCGGGTATTCAAACTTGACACCATCGGCCACGGCTTTCTCGAGGATTTCCACGGCCTCGGTGTAGGTGACTCTCTGGAAGGCGATGCCAAGGACGCTCTTCATGCGTTCGATAAGGCCGTCGTCGTATTTGTCGTTGAGGAACTTCAGGTCGTCCATGCAGTTGTCCAGGGCGTACTGGACCAGGTATTTCACGAATTCCTCGGCCAGTTCCATGTTGTCCTGGAGGTCGTAGAAGGCCATTTCCGGCTCAATCATCCAGAACTCTGCCAGGTGGCGGGGCGTGTTGGAGTTCTCTGCACGGAAGGTGGGGCCGAAGGTGTAGATCTCACCCACGGCGGTGGCGCCCAGCTCGCCTTCCAGCTGACCGGAAACGGTGAGGGAAGTCTTCTTGCCGAAGAAGTCCTTGCTGAAGTCCACGTTGCCCTTCTTGTCCAGCGGGATGTTCTTGAGGTCCATGGTGGTTACCTGGAACATGTCTCCTGCGCCCTCTGCGTCGGATTCGGTGATGAGCGGGGTGTGCAGGTACACGAAGCCTTTCTGGTTAAAGAAGGTGTGGATGGCGTAGGCCATGGCGTTGCGGATGCGCAGGACGGCGCCGAAGGTGTTGGTCCTCAGGCGCATGTGGGCCACGCTGCGAAGGAATTCCAGGGTGGTGTCCTTCTTCTGGAGGGGGAAGCGCATGGGGTCGCAGTCTCCCAGGACCTCGATTTCGCTGGCCTGGATCTCCACGGCCTGGCCGCTGCCGACCGATGCGACGAGCTGTCCTTTCACGGACAGGGATGCGCCGGTAGTGATGCGCTTGATGAGTTCTTCGTCGAAGAGTTCGGTGTTGGCTACGATCTGGATATTATTGATGGTAGAACCGTCATTGAGGGCGATGAACTTGACTTGTTTGTTGCCTCTCTTGGTGCGGACCCATCCTTTGGCCAGCACTTCTGCGCCCGGCTCCGAGGCAAGCAGAGCCTTGATTTTGGTTCTTTTCAAAGTTTCCATAAATTCCTTTTGATACAATCATGCAAATATAGGAATTCTTACCCATTTAAAAAAATCGGCCCCCTTGAAAAAGGAGGCCGAAATTCATATGGAATATAGTCTTTTAGTCCTTCGCGGGTTTGCGGGCGGCGTACATGATCTTCAGGGCCGAGCAGCGGCGCAGCTCCTGTTTTACGTCGGAAACAATACCCATGCGGACATCCTGGTCCACGCGGAGGTTGACGGTCATGAGGGACTGTTCTGCCTCGTTCATGGCGTCGCGCTCGGCGGCGATAAAGTCACGGATGTCAGTAACGGTCTTGAAAGAGTCGTTGAGCTGGATACGGGCATCGGTACCGTACATGGCCTGATACTGCAGGGTAGGGGAGCCGATGTTGATATTGGCGCTCAGGTCTTTTCTCTCGAGCTTGGCGACTTCGGATGCCTCGGGCATGACCACTTTCACCTTGTTCTCGGTTTCACGCATCTGCGTGGTAACCATGAAGAAGAACAGGAGCATGAACACGATATCGGAAAGGGAGTTGGACGATGCCTGAGGGACTTCCTTTTTGTTGTTGGAATTTCCAAATTTTGACATAATCTATTTCCTCCTTATTTCCTTTTACCGGTGTCCTTAGGCTCTGCCTCGGAGATGTTCTGAGGTACAGCCTTTTTCACAATTTCCTGCTCGTCTTCGGTGAGCTTGGAGAATTTCTTGCCGAAGTTGGCGCGGGAGAAATCGTCGCGGAGTTCGTTCACGGCCTTTACCAGTTCGTTCTGCACTGCGATGTAGGCCTGGTAGCTGGTACCACGGTCGTTCTGCAGGGAGATAACGCCCTTGGAGACCTTGTAGGTCTTGCCTTCGATTTCCTTCTCTTCCTTTTCGGGGAGGTTGGGATCGTTGGTGGGGTTGGTGAGGAACTCTTTGATTTTATCTTTCAAGAAGGCAATGTCCATGGCTTCGCTACCGGCAAACAGCTTATCGGCGGAATTGATTCTGACGATGATGATGTTACGACGGTTAACCTTCTGGTCCTGGGCGGTTTTCTCGTCCGGGATCGGAGGAAGGCGGCGCTGCAGACCGGACTGGTCCCCCATGGTTGTAGTCATGAGGAAATAGCACAGCAGCAGGAAGGCGATGTCAGCCGTCGAACCGATTGCTTCAAATTTTCTTCTTGCCATGGTTTACTTTACTTTTTGCGGATGGTCATGAGTACTTCGCCGCAGATGATGGACAGGACGGCGGCACCGCCAACCACGTAAGCGAGGTTGAGGATGGTGTCCGTCATCTTGAGCTCAGCGGGCGTCGTGGGCTTGCTGCAGTTGATGGCCGGAGCGCCGGAAGCGAGCAGGTAGCAGACGCCGAAAAGGACGGCGGCAGCGACCACTGCGATTCCGATCTTGACGAGGCCTTTGGGATTGGTGGTAGCCGTAATATAAAGGCCCAGGCAGACCACGGCGGCAAGGGCAATACCAAGCACGCAGTATGCCCAGTAGAGCAGAGGAGCTACGGTACCGTTGTCCGGGGAGCCGGATTCCGGATAGCCCTTAATCATACCCCAAAGCAGAATCCCAACGCTCACAACTATCAGAACCACAAGCAGGATCTTGAATATTTTAGCGTATTTCTGGTTTTCCATTATATACTGGAATTAAAGGGGTTGATTAATTACTTGTTGTTCTTTACCATCAGGTCCACGAAGCGGATGGAAGAATCTTCCATGTCGATGGACAGGGAGTCAATCTTGGCAATGATGTAATTGTAGAAGATCTGGAGAATCATAGCAACGATAAGACCGCCCACGGTGGTGATAAGGGCAACCTTCATACCGCCAGCCACAACGTTCGGGGAGATATCACCGGCAGCCTGGATAGCATCGAAGGCCTGGATCATACCGATAACGGTACCAAGGAATCCGAGGGACGGAGCGATGGAGATGAACAGACCAATCCAGCTGAGGCCGTTTTCCATGAGGCTCATCTGAACTCCACCATAGGAGACGATGGTCTTCTCGATCACATCAACGCCCTGGTCGGCGCGGAGCAGACCCTGGTAGAAGATGCTGGCAACGGGGCCACGGGTTTCACGGCAGACTTTCTTGGCTTCTTCGATACCGCCCTTGGCAAGAGCCTCTTCCACGGCCTCGAGGAGCTTGGTGGTGTTGGTCTTGGAGAAGGCCAGGTAAAGGATACGCTCGATAGCGAGGGCCATACCGATGATCAGGCAGATGATGATCAGGGACATGAAGCCGGCGCCACCCTCGATGAACTTGGTCTTGAGGGCCTGGTGAAGGGGAACTTCTTCTCCGGAACCGGCAAACAGGTCAACGACCTCCTCGGTCTCTTCGACCTGCTCCGTTGCGGCAGGAGCGGCGTCCTCTTCTTCCTGAGCGGAAGCAATGTTTGCAGTGAAGGTCAGAAGACCGGCGACTGCCAAAAACATGAAAAACTTTTTCATAATCGTTTTTGTGTTGTTAGTTATTAATTGAATTTAAGATAATAAATATATCCACATATTTGGTCGCGCAATTTAGCAATAAAATTCGGAATGGCCAAAGATTATTTGCTTATTTCGCCACACAGGTCCTTTTCCAGCATGGTTTTTACCCAGGTGTTGTCGTCGCTTCTTCCCATAAGGCAGAAAAGCTTTCCGAGGGCGGCTTCCGTAGTGATGTCGGCCCCCGAAAGGACGCCCGCGTGTTTGAGGGACGCGCCCGTAGCGTAGAGGTCCATGTTGACGGTTCCTGATTTACATTGGGTTACGTTGAGAAGGATTTTTCCCATGCTGTCGGCATCCCGGAGGATGTCCAGGAACCACTCCTTGGAGAGGGCGTTGCCCGAGCCGTAGGTTTCTATGATGCAGGCGCGGATTTCCGGGGCGCAGAGGAAGTGGCGGGCCACCATGGGCGTTATGCCGGGATGCACCTTGAGGATGGAAACGCGCGTATCCAGGTGCGTCTGTACGCGAAGCGGGGCGTCCCAGCCGGCGGGCTTCCGGATGAGGTCCGCGTTGTAGCGGATGTTGATGCCTGCCTCGGCCAGGGGAGGACAGTTGGGGGAGGCGAAGGCGTTGAAGGCCTCGGCGCTGTATTTGGTGGACCGGTTGCCGCGCAGCAGGAGCGAATCGAAGTAGATGGAGACCTCCGGCACGTGCGCATGGCCCTTTTCGTCTTTGGCCGATGCGATTTCCACGGCCGATATGAGATTTTCCTTGCCGTCGGTGCGGGGCATGCCGATGGGAAGCTGGCTTCCCGTGAACACCACCGGCTTGGAGAGCCCTTCCAGCATGAAACTGAGCGTGGAGGCGCTGTAGGCCATGGTGTCGGTGCCGTGCAGGATGACGAAGCCGTCGTATTCCTCATACTTGTCCTGGATGAGCCGGGCCAGTTCAACCCACAGGGACGGCTCTACGTCCGACGAGTCGATGAGCGGGTCGAACGTGAAGGAGTCGATCCGGACGTCGAACTTGTTCAGTTCCGGCACTTCCTCTTTGATTTGGCTGAAGTCGAAGGGCTTCAGGGTGCCGTCGGCGGGATCTTCCTTCATGCCGATGGTGCCGCCGGTGTAGATGATTAAGACTGACTTCATATTCCGAACAGTTTTTCTGCGTTGCGGGTGGTGATGGTTTCCACCTCGCCGATGCCCAGGCCTTTGATATCGGCCACCTTCGCGGCGACGAGGGGGAGGAGGGCGCTTTCGTTGCGCTGCCCCCTGTGCGGGACGGGGGCCAGGTAGGGGGCGTCGGTCTCCAGCAGGATTTTCTCCATGGGGATGCGTTCCAGGACTTTGGCGATGCCGGCGTTCTTGAAGGTGACCACTCCGCCGATTCCCACGGAAAAGTCTCCGTAGCGATTGGCTAGCTCATAGACCTCGTAGCTGGAAGTGAAGCAGTGGAGGTCTCCCCGCAGGTGCAGGTGGGTGTAGTCCTTCAGGACGGCGAAGAAGTCCTCCCATGCGTCCCTGAGATGGATGTTCACCGGCAGGTCCATCCGGGCGGCCAGTTCCAGCTGGGCGCGCAGGACCTCCTTCTGCTGGGCGGCGTATTCCTTTCCTTCGTGGTAATCCAGGCCGATTTCGCCGATGGCGACGACGGCATCGGCCTTTTCCTTGGCGAGGGCGAAGACCCGGTCCAGTTCATCGCGCCAGGAATCGGCAGTCACGGAGCCGGGGTAGAGGCCCAGCATCTCGAAGATGACGCCGGGGTGGCGGTCGCCGATTTCCCACATGGCGGGACGCTCATGGGAGTCGATATCGGCCTGTATCATTTTTCCCACGCCCGCTTCCAGCGCACGCTGAACGGCCGCTTCCGCATCCGGCAGCAGCCACTCGTCGTAGAAATGGGTATGGGTGTCGATGAACATTAGAAAATAAAGGCGAGACCCACTCCGTTGGGCGTGCTCCCGAAGCGGAGCTCACTCCGGCAGGTCAGTGCCGAGTTGTAGTTTCTGATAGCGTTTTTCATCTTGATGGAACCGGGAATGCCGACGGCCAGGCCTACGGCCATTACGCCGAGTCCTACCCACATCATTGTCTGGGCCGACTTGTAACTGGCATGCTCACTGGAGCAGCCTCTGGCATTCCAGCCGAGGGTGTATCCCAAACCGTAGCCAAGGGGAAAGGCGCCGACGCAGGCGATGATTCCGCCGACGTCATTCATGATTTTGCCGGTTTTGAAACTGGCCAGATCCTCCGGGGAGAAGTATCGGTCCCAAAGTTCTTTCTCGATGATGACTCCGCCGACGGTGAGCTGGCCGGTCCAGGAGTTGATGGCCATCGGGCCCGGCTGGAAAGCCGTGCTGTTTTGTGCTTTCGAAGTAAGGGCCATGCCCATCAGGCATACAATCAGGATCAGTGCTTTTTTCATTTTAGTAAGCGTTAATAGTAGATTTAATAGGTTGTTTTTTATCTGACAAATTTCGTCCAACTTCATGACTTTTCCAAATCTTTTTCCGGCTCATTATGTGTTGGACCAGGTCCACGGTGTGTTTGGACTAGGTCTGCGGTGTGTTTGGACTAGGTCACATTTTAGGGGCTGGACCTGGTCCAACGGGTATGGCTCTCAGGTGCCTGGGTGGCCGATGTGGTGGACCAGGTCCAAGGGGTAAAAAGTGACCTCGTCCAAAAATGTGTTGGACCTGGTCCACGGGTTATGATGTGGATCAGGTCTCGTGGAAACTTGGTTTTTCGCCTTGGACTGGGTATCTTTGCGGCGCAATTGTGTAAATAATGAAAAGAGATTATTTCGAAGGGGCCGATGTGGCCGTCACCGTCTGCGCCAAGGATGGTACTATTCTGGATATGAACGGGAAGTCGCGCAAGACCTTCCTGAAGCCTGGCCGGGAGGAGCTTATCGGCCACAATGTGCTGGATTGCCATCCGGAGCCGGCGCGTTCGATGTTGGCCGATATGCTGGAAAACCCGCGTACAAACGTATATACCGTAGAAAAGGAGGGCGTGAAGAAACTCATCTTCCAGTGCCCCTGGTATGACGGAGATAAATATGCCGGTTTTATGGAACTGTCCATCGTCCTTCCTGAAGTGCTCCCTAACAAAGTCCGTTTGCCCAAATGAAATACAAGGTAGTTATCTTCGATTTGGATGGTACGCTCATCGATTCGCTGGAGGATCTGGGAGAGGCCGTCAACCATGCCATGGACCTCAAAGGTTTTCCGCGCCATACCCGGGAGGAATACCGTCAGATGGTGGGCCATGGCGTCCGCAACCTGGTGATGCAGGCGCTCCCGGCGTCGTTGCAGGCCGATGAAGCCCTGGTCGACGAGTGCCTGTCGGCCTTCAAGGCCTATTACGTGGAGCATATCGACGTGCACACCCGTCCTTATCCCGGAATGGTCGATCTGCTGGGACAACTGCACCGGAGTGGTGTCCGCCTGGCCGTCGCGTCCAACAAGTTCCAGTCCGGAACCGAGCACCTGGTAGCCAAACTCTTCCCGGGCATTCCCTTCGTGGCCATCCTGGGCAACCGGGAAGGCTATCCGCTGAAACCCGATCCGGAAATCGTGGGCGAGGTGCTCCGCGTGGCTGATGTCTCCCAGGCCGATGCCGTCATGGTCGGCGACTCCGGCACCGACATGAAGACGGCCGAAAACGGCGGCGTCCGCGGCATCGCCGTCACCTGGGGCTACCGTGTCCTTGAAGCCACCCCCTCCATCACCCTTGTTCACTCGGCCCAGGAACTCTCCGAGGCCCTGCTTTGATAGCTGATTCAATTAGTCTTCGCTCAAGTCCCAGGACTCGTGCCAGCTGATTGACCGTTGTTTTTTGGCTTCTCCAGATAAAAGGGAGAAGCCTTATCTTTTTTTCGCGGGGAAGCTGGGCGATTTCTGTGGCGAACCACCGCTGGCTGATATCGGCCGCTAATTTGAAGAACTCACTGTCCGGCAGAAGAGTCCTTGGCGCCTCCACCAGCCTCTCTTCCATATCGGCCGCATTCAGCGCTCCGATTGTCTTTAGCCAAAAGGCCTGGTCCCCGTTGAAGGCTTGCTCCAGGTAGTCGATATCACAAAATGTTTCCGGCATGATGTCTCCATCGGCATCTAATAGCCAGGGGACATTTTTCAAGGAATCGCGGGTATGCATCGCCCTGTCCTGCTCCCGTCTGGTAAAGTGACAGACGGCTATCCCTTTGGGTGATTGTGTGTGGTCGGAAAACATGGCTCTGAACCCTGTCCATTTGTACCCGTCAACAGTGCCGCCATTGTCAATTGCGTTGCGGGGAATGTATGCCAGGGCATTCCTGACATACCAGTCGCTGTCCAGGAGGATTGCCTGAACGTCAGTATCTCTCAGAATTCTCTTCTCGAGATACTTGGTCTGAAACCATTGCGCATAATTCCTTTTGAGTTCCTCGGCAAAATTGACTGCGTCCTGATAGTCAGAAGCCAGGACGGCTATGTGGCAGTGGTTGGAGACCACTCCGTAGATGATGACGATGACATCCTTTCTGTTGGCGCAAATGGCGATGTACTTCACCATGACTCCGTAGTCTTCGTTATCCCTGCAAAGGATGGCCTTTTCAAGTCCTTTCATGCTGATGTGAAAGGGCTGAACGCTTTTTACGGCTCCGGAAGGGAGTTTTCTCGTGACAATTCGTTTCATGATTACGATAGTTTTTTGTGGGGTTAATGGAATCTGTGTTTTTCTGAATCATTGGCGTTTGGCCCCAGTCTAGGGGGTGTGGACCAGGTCCAGGGCTTGTTTGGACCAGGTCTGCGGTGTGTTTGGACTAGGTCACATTTTAGGGGCTGGACCTGGTCCAACGGGTATGGCTCTCAGGTGCCTGGGTGGCCGATGTGGTGGACCAGGTCCAAGGGTCGGTCGCAAGGGCAGGGGGCAAGTGCCGGGCACATGGACAGGGTACTTGGACTGGGCATATGGACTGGGCGCATGAGCGCGGGAGGGACTAGGCATACGGGGCGGTGAGGGAGCAGCGGCGGAGGAGGTCGGTGGTGATGAAGCCGTGGGCTTCGAGCAGGCCGATGCATTGGACGACGGTGCTGATGGGGAGGGCGGTGAGGGCGGAGAGCTCGTCGGCCGTGATGCCGCGGTGCGAACGGATGGCCATGCCGATGGTGACGGGTGCGCGGCCCAGGCCAGCCGCCCCGCCCAGCCCGGGAGTGCCGGAGGGGAAGGTTTCTTCGAGGAGGTGGCGGAAGGCAGCGGCAGTGGGGGCGGAGGACCAGGAGCCGCCGGGGCCGCGGAGGCGGGCGCCCAGACCCAGTTGGCCGACGAGTTCCGGAATGGTGGTGATAATGTGTGCCATCTCATTGGCGATGAGTGAGTTGCATCCGGCAGAACGGATGTCGTCCACGCGGCCGGGCAGGGCGTAAACGTCGCGGTTGTATTCGACGGCATAGCGGGCGGTCATCAGGGAGCCGCCGCGGGACTTGGACTCAACGACCAGGGTGGCGGAGCACAACCCGGCGATGATCCTGTTACGCCGCAGAAAGTTGTTGGCGACGGGGGAGGTTTCCAGGGGGTAATCCGTGATCAGCGCGCAGCCGCCCGTCCCGACCATCTGGCGGGCCAGGTCCCGGTGCTGCCAGGGATACACCGTGTCGATCCCCGTTGCCATGACGCCGATGGTGCCGAGCCCGTGCTCTAGCGCGCTCTGGTGGGCGATTCCATCGGCCCCATACGCCAGGCCGCTCACGATGCACGGCTGGACCGGCGCCTCCGCCAGCGCCTCCACCAGCTTGCGGCACCATTCCTTTCCGTAGGGGCTGATGTCCCGCGTGCCGACGATAGCTATCATCGGCCGGAGACCCCACACCTCCGTGGGGGACGAGGTTGCGCTCATGTACAGGCCCATGGGCGGGTCCGGCAGTTGCGTGAGGGGAACGGGATAGTCGTCGTCCAGGAGCGAAACGAACCGGCTGCCCTCGCTTTCCACGCGGGCCAGTTCGCGGCGGGCCCACTCCAGCTGGCCTCCGTTCAGTTCTTGGGAAAACGAGCCGTCAAACAGCTCGACAGGGTTGGTCACCCTTTCCATGAGGGTGAGCGCTTTGGCTGGTTGGTAGCCAAACAGTTTGTTCAGGGCGCACAGCGCCACACTTGTATCAGAATAGCTCATGCCGCCAAAGATAGACGGCACAAACGAAAAACCGCACAGGTTGTTGATAACTTGTGCGGTTTTAGCCGTTTTTTTATATGTTTTAGCCGATTTTTGCTAAACAATCAGCAGTGCGTCGCCGTAAGGACCGAAGCGATAGCCCTCCTTGAGGGCCTCTTCGTAGGCGGCCATCACACCCTTGTAACCCCCGAAGGCGGCTACGCTCATGAGCATGGTGCTCTGCGGCAGGTGGAAGTTGGAAACGATGGCGTCCGGAACCGAGTACTGGTACGGAGGGAAGATGAACTTGTTGGTCCATCCGTCGAAGGGGTTCACCTCGTGGGTGGTGGTGACATAGGTCTCCAGGCCGCGCATGACGGTGGCACCAACAGCGACCACCTTCTTGCCGCTGCGCTTGGCCTTGTTGATGGCGGCTGCGGCTTCCTCGGAGATGATGAGGCGCTCGGAGTCCATGCGGTGCTTGGAGAGGTCCTCCACATCCACCGTGCGGAAGTGGCCGATACCCATGTGTACGGTGATGAAAGTCTTCTCGATGTCCTTGAGGATCATGCGGTTGAACAGCTCGCGGCTGAAGTGCAGGCCGGCGGCCGGTGCACTCACGGCGCCTTCGTGGGCTGCGAAAATGGTCTGGTAGTTCTCCACGTCTTCGGGCGTGGTCTTTTCCTTCACCCATTCGGGCACGTAGGGTTCTCCCAGGCCGAAGAGGGCCTGCTTGAAGTCCTCGTACGGACCGTCGAACAGGAAACGCAGGGTGCGGCCGCGGGAGGTGGTGTTGTCGATGACCTCGGCCACCAGGGATTCGTCCTCGCCGAAGTAGAGTTTGTTGCCGATACGGATCTTGCGGGCGGGATCCACGATGACGTCCCACAGGCGCTGCTCACGGTTGAGCTCGCGGAGGAGGAGGACGATGATATCGGCCCCGGTCTTTTCCTTCTTGCCGTAGAGGCGGGCGGGAAAGACTTTGGTGTCGTTCAGGACAAAGGTGTCCCCTTTGCCGAAGTAGTCGATGATATCTTTGAACAGGCGGTGCTCGATTTCACCGGTGTCTTTGTGCAGCACCATCAGACGGGCTTCGTCGCGCCAGCGGGTGGGTTCCTTGGCAATGCGGTCTGCAGGGAGGTCGAAGTTGAACTGTGAAAGTTTCATTACACGTACAAAAATCTATACTATTATAATACGGCATGTAATCAAAAAAAGTTTCATAACTTTGGACCAAACAAATGCTTCTGCCATGAGACGCGCACTTTTCCTGTCATTGCTGCTCTCCTGCCCGCTGTCCGCCGCTGCGCGGAGCGGCGCCGAAGACATCCCGAATGTAGTCCTTACCCGCACCGCCTCGGTAACCATCGAGTATGGCGGCCCCACCCGCGCCGAAGGCCGCTCCTACAATTTTACACCCACTTTCTTCATCTACCCGGACGCCCCACTTGACAACGCCGGCGCGGAGAAACTGCTGGAAGAACTGGATATCCAGCCGCTGCTGGACGCCAACTACGGAACGGCGGTGGTGGTGAATCCGTCGGCCCAGGGATACGACGACGAGGAGGATTTCCGCGTATTCGAGGCCCTTTTTAACCGGTTCCGCGGCCCCGGCAACCTTAAGGTAGCGGGCTTTGGCGCAGGCGCCACGTTCGTGAACCGGGTCATCGCTCCGCGCGCCGGCGGACAGATAGCCGGCATCCTCACCGCAGGGGGAAAGCCCGGAAAGAAAGTGGCCGATGCCGGAGTCCCCGCCTACGTCGCCGGAAAGAACGCCGCCCGCGTGGCCGTCCCCTACCGGAAAGCCCTCAGGGCCGATGAACCCCTCCTCCGGGTGGTCGTGAACGGCGACGCCGCCGCTTCCCCGAAGGAAATCCTGGCCGACGCCTGGAAACAGGTGCTGGGCCGGAATTACCGGTTCAACAACTATCGGCACACCCATTATGAGGGGGCGCGGCTGGGAGAATACGGCTCCTATGAGATGGAACCTTACCTGGACTGCGAAGCACTTGGCATCAGACGCATCGCCGTCGAGCATTCCTCCCTTCTCTGGTATGAGTACTGGCCCGTGGAACTGCTTTCTCCGGACACCCCGGAGCACAGCGTCCCCGTGGTGGTGCTGCTGCACGGTAACAGGAATGACCCCCGCACCCAGGCAGAGACTTCCGGTTTCATCCAGGTGGCGGCCCAGGACCGTTTCTTCGTGGTGGAGATGGAATGGCAGGGGACGCCCAATTACCAGGCCATGGGACATGACGGCATCGAGACGGTCCTGTTCGGACTCCTGGACAAGTATCCCCAGCTGGACCCTTCCCGCATCTATGCCGAGGGGCTTAGCGCCGGTTCCATCACGGCGACGGCCCTGGGAATCAAGAAATCCCACCTCTTCGCAGCTGTGGGCGGCCATTCCGGCGGCATCTACGGCGGCCCTTTCAGGGGCTATGCCACCCTCGAGGCCCTCTGGGCCGAGGCAACCCAGAAACGCGGGTTCGTGGAAATGCCGTACTGCTCCGTCTTCGGCACCCTGGACAATGTGGTGCCCTACATGACGGCGGACAACTGGAAAGACAACAACTACCTCAATGCCTGGAACACCTATGAGCAGATGAATGGCATGGAGGTAGTGTGTGAGATGGATTTCGCCGCGTATCCTGTCTTCGGGCAGCCGTTGGAGGACCGCGAAACCATTGTGACGTCCAAAGGGGACGGGATCACTGTGGAAACCGGCGTTCTGTATAAAGGGCGGATTCCCATGATCAAGCTGGTTGCCGTAATGGATTACGGCCACTGGAACTTCCAGCCCACGGCCCGTATCATGTGGGATTTCTTCCGCCAGTTCCGCCGCGACCCCGAGACCGGGAAGCTACTCCATCAGTAACACGCGGTGGGCGGGAACCTCGGAGGCTGCGGCATCGGCCTGGACCGAGCAGCGGATATCGCGGGATGAGGCGCCGAACAGGAAGGTGTACGTTCCGGCGTCCACTACCCAGGCGCTCTTTTCCTCGTCGAAGGAGGCCAGTTCGCCGGAGGGGAAGGTGAGGGTAAGGATCTCGGATTCGCCGGGGCGCAGTTTTTCTGTCTTTCCGTAGGCCTTGAGTTCCTTTACCGGCTTGTCCAGATTGCTTTCGGGTGCACTCACGTAGAGCTGGACGGCTTCCTTGCCGGCAACGGAGCCGGTGTTGGTCACGGTTACGGTGGCGGTGACGGTGTTGCCGTCATTCACCACGGAAGGTTCACTGTAAGCGAAGGTGGTGTAGCTGAGACCGTAGCCGAAGGGATAGGAAACGGCCATGTCCTTTTTGTCGAACCAGCGATAACCCACGTAAATACCTTCTTCGTAGCGGGTGTAGTCCACATCCTTCTGGCCCACGTCTTCCCGGCGGTTGGTGAAATATACGCCCGTATCGGTGTCGATGGGGAAGTTGGCCGACGAACCGGCGTCCATCAGGTTCACGGGGAAGGTCATGGGCAGTTTGCCGGACGGGCTCTCCACGCCGGTAAGGATGTCGGTCACGGAATTGCCGCCTTCCTGGCCGGCCTGCCAGGCCAGCAGCACGGCGTCAGGGATGTTTTTCCACGAGGCCGTCTCCACAACGCCGCCCACGTTCAGCACCACGACGACCTTCTTGCCCAGGGCATGGAAGGCCTTGGTGACACCGCCGAGGAGTTTCTTCTCGCTTTCGCTGAGGGAGAAGTCGGCGCTGGTGCGGTCGAAGAACTCACCGCTGTTGCGCCCGAAGGTGATGATGGCGATGTCGTTCTTGAGGGCCGATGCCGCCAGCTCGAACAGGTTGGGAACCAGTTCGGAGGGACGGGGAACCGGGTAGAAGGGGGAGTAGTTCTCTCCCTGGGCGGCGCGGAAGGCGGCCTCCTCGTCGGCAATGTGCTTGAGGTAGGCGTCCTTCTTGCTCTCGTCCACCTGGAAACCGGCGTTCTTCAGGCCGTCGAGCAGGGAGACGGTGTAGGCGCGGTTTACATTGCCGCTGCCGGTGCCGCCGGCGATGAAGTCAAAGGAAGTGCAGCCGAATACGGCCACCTTTTTCACGTCCTTGAGGGGAAGGACGCCCTTGTTCTCCAGAAGAACCATGCCTTCCAACGCGCTCTGGCGGGTTACGGCTGCATGGGCTTCGAGGTTCGGCTTGTTGTTATAGGGGTAGGCTTTCACCTTAGGGCTGCGTTTGATCAGTTCCAGGCAGCGGGTGACGCATACATCCAGTTCCTTTTCGCTGAGGGATCCGTCCTTGAGGGCGCCCATGATCTGTTCGTACTGGAGGGCGGTACCGGGCTGGAGCATGTCGTTGCCGGCGGCAATCTGCTCGGCGGCGTTGTCTCCGCCGAACCAGTCGGTCATGACGAGTCCCTGGAAGCCCCACTCGTCACGAAGGACGGTGGTGAGGAGGTCTTTGCGCTGGGAGGTGTAGGTGCCGTTGAGTTTGTTGTAGGAACTCATGATGGTCCAGGGAGCGGCTTCCTTGACGGTGATTTCGAACCCCTTCAGGTAGATTTCGCGCTGGGCGCGGGGGCTGATGATGGCGTTGTTGGCGGTGCGGTTGGTCTCCTGGTTGTTGAAGGCGAAGTGCTTCACGGAGGTGCCTACGTCGTTGCGCTGGACGCCGCGCACATAGGCGGCGGCTGTCTTTCCGGCCACTACGGGATCCTCGGAATAGTACTCGAAGTTGCGTCCGTTCAGGGGATGGCGGTGGATGTTGAGGGCGGGAGCCAGGTAAACATCGGCCCCGTATTCATGCACTTCCTCTCCCATGGCAAAGCCTACGTTCTCTACCAGTTTCTGATTCCATGTGCTGGCGAGAAGGGTGCCGATGGGGAAGTGGGTGCAGTAGTAGGTCTGGTCGTCCCCGGGGCGGGTGGGGTTGATGCGGAGGCCGGCGGGGCCATCGGCCAGCACGATACTGGGAATGCCCAGGCGGGGGATGGCGTAGGTGGTGCCTGCGGCACCGGGGACGATGTCCTGCGTGGCGCCCACGGCGGCGCTGTTGCCGTTGCTGTCGGGCATGCCCATGCCGATGACCAGGCGTGCCTTTTCTTCAAGCGTCATGGCTTTGAGGACTTTCTTCACGGAAGAAGTGGCCAGCTGGGGCTCGCCGCACTGGCAGCCTGCCAGGCCCAGTACGGTGGCGGAAAGGAGGAGGAGTTTCTTCATGTTATAATTGTTTTGTGTTTTATGTCGTTTCGGCAAAGATAACGTAAATAGCATAAAACAAAACCACTTTGAACAATAATGATAATTTTTGAACACGGGATTGTATATATTTGCATGCCGGAGATAACCATTAACTAAAACATAACTATATGAAGAAATCCCTTATGTCTTTGGCTGCCCTCACCCTGGCGATTGTCGCCGTGGCACAGCCCCGTCTGCGTGAAAACAACATCGAAGACGTCCTTCAGGCCATGACCCTTCAGGAGAAGGCCACCCTTCTGGTGGGCGGCGCCCGTGCCGCCGTGGTGAACGGTGTCACTTCCGGCGTCGCGGCCAACGTCCCCGGTGCCGCCGGTAACACCCGCCCGATCGAGCGTCTGGGTATCCCTTCCACCGTCCTGGCCGACGGCCCTGCGGGTCTTCGCATCCAGCCCACCCGTCCGGGAGATAACCATACCTATTATTGTACCGGTTTCCCGGTGGGCACCCTCCTGGCCAGCTCCTGGGACCTTTCCCTGGTGGAGGATGTCACCAAGGCCATGGGCAACGAAGTGCTGGAATACGGCGTGGATGTACTCCTGGCTCCCGGTATGAATATCCACCGCAACCCGCTGTGCGGCCGTAACTTCGAGTATTTCTCCGAGGATCCTCTCCTGTCCGGCAAGATGGCTGCCGCCTATGTAAAGGGCGTCCAGAGCAACGGCGTGGGAACTTCCATCAAGCACTACGCCGCCAACAACCAGGAAACCAACCGCAACGAGGACGACGCCATCATTTCCCAGCGTGCCCTGCGGGAAATCTACCTCAAGAACTTCGAGATTGCCGTGAAGGAAGCCCAGCCCTGGACCGTGATGAGCTCCTACAACAAGCTCAACGGGGATTACACCCAGCAGAGTGAAGGCCTTCTTACCACCATCCTGCGCGACGAATGGGGCTTCCAGGGTATCGTGATGACGGACTGGGGCAACAAGGCAGGTACCGTCAAGAGCGCCAAGGCCGGCAACGACCTCATGGAACCCGGTAACCAGAACGAGATAGACCGCATCGTCGCCGGTGTGGAGGATGGCACCATTTCGCAGGAAGAGCTGGACCGCAACGTCCGCAACATGCTCCGCTACATTGTGCGCACGCCCCGCTTCAAAGGCTATGAGTACACCAACAAGCCGGACCTGAAGGCCCATGCCGAGGTAGCCCGCAAGGCTGCAGGGGAATCCATCGTCCTGCTGCGCAACGAAAATGCCCTGCCCCTGGCCGGTTCCGAGAAGGTGGCTCTCTACGGCATTTCTGCCATCGACTTCGTGGCCGGCGGTACCGGTTCCGGTGACGTGAACAAGGCTTATGTGGTGAACATGGAAGAAGCCATGGCCAAGGCCGGCTTCACCCTGGACAAGAACCTCTCCGACTACTACAAGGCCTACGTGGCCTATGACAAGGCCCAGACCGCCCTCAGCGGCACCACTTTCTCCTGGTTCAGCCGCCGCAAACTCGCCGAGATTGCCATTCCTGCCGCCGCCATCGCCTCCGAAGCCAAGGCCAATGACGTGGCCGTCGTGGTCCTGGGCCGCAACGCCGGTGAAGGCGCCGACCGCAAGCAGGTGGACGACTTCGAGCTTACCGCCGTCGAACGTGACCTCCTCCGCGATGTGAGTACGGCATATCACGCCGCCGGCAAGAAGGTGGTCGTGGTCCTGAACGTGGGCGGTGTCATCGAGACTACCTCCTGGAAGAATATGGTGGATGCCATCGTCCTGCCCTGGAGTCCCGGCCAGGAAGGCGCCAATGCGGTGGCCGATGTCCTCACCGGCAAGGTGAACCCCTCCGGCAAGCTGCCCATGACCTTCCCCGTGAACTTCATGGACCATCCTTCCAGCGCCAACTTCCCCTACAACTACCAGCAGGGCGGCTCCCGCAACTTCTCCTGGGGTCCCCGCCAGCCGCAGAAAGACGTTGACTATACCCGTTATGAAGAGGGTATCTGGGTGGGATACCGCCACTTTGTAACCCGTGACGTGAAGGTGTCCTACCCCTTCGGCTATGGTCTCAGCTATACCACCTTCGCTTACGGAAAGCCTTCCGTAAAGGCCTCCGGAGATGGCTTCACCGCCACCGTGACCGTTACCAACACCGGCTTCGTGGCCGGTAAGGAAGTCGTCGAACTCTACGTGAGCGCTCCCGCCGGCGGCCTGGACAAGCCCGCCCGTGAACTGAAGGCCTTCGGAAAGACCAGGGAGCTGCAGCCCGGAGAAAGCCAGACTCTCACCTTCAAGGTAAGTGCCTACGAGCTGGCTTCCTTCAACGAGGCCGTCAGCGCCTGGGAAGCAGCCGCCGGCAAGTACAGCGTTCAGTTCGGCGCCTCGGTGGAGGACATCCGCTGCGCTGTCCCCTACACGCTGAAGAAGGCCCAGGCCTGGCCCGTCCACAACGTCCTCGCTCCCGCTGCGAAATAAGGCGTTCGTCGAAGAAAATGGGGGAACTGTCGAAAACCGGCAGTTCCTCTTTTCTTTTTACCTTAAATTCGTCTCCGAAATTGCATGATTCTTAAATTGGAAACAAATGAGAATGCTCAGAAAGGTTAAGTTAGTAGTGATGATGCTCTTCCTCTGTTGGGGAGCCATGGCCCAGAACGGCCAGAAGACTATTGTGAAAGGAATGGTGCTGGATTCCCTTACCCGTGCCGGCGAGCCGGCCGCCATTCTGCAGTTCTACCGTCTCCCGGATATGGACAAGCCCGTGGCTTTTACTACCACCGATGAGGAGGGGCGGTTTTCCCACAGTTTCACCCTCGCGGGAGATTATGTCATGGTGTTTGACAATATGGGCCGGAAGGTCCAGCACCGCAGTTTCACCGTTCCCGCCGAGTCGGGAGAGGTGGACCTGGGGGAGATTCTGGCACAGGACAATGCCGAGGTGCTGAAGGCCGGTCAGGTGACGGCCATGCGCCCGCTGGTGAAAATGGAAGTGGACAAGATGATTTACAACGTGGTGGACGACGTGGATTCCAAGACCTCCACCGTGCTGGACATGCTGCGGAAAGTGCCGATGGTCACCGTGGACGCCCAGGACAAAATCACCGTGAACGGATCCTCTTCCTTTAAAGTATATGTGGACGGAAAGCCCAACCAGATGATTTCCCAGAATGCCTCGACGGTATTCAAGGTGATGCCCGCCAGCATGGTGAAGAGCATTGAAGTGGTGACCAACCCGGGCGTCAAGTATGACGCGGAGGGCGTGGGCGGCGTGCTCAACATCACCACCAACCGGGAAGTCACCGGCGGCAAGAGCGTGGCCGAGGGATTCTACGGAACCCTGCAGGCCATGGCCTCCACCCACGGCTACGGCGGCGGCATGTTCGCCAGCATGCAGAAGGGAAAGTTTGCCCTGAGCGCCAACGTGAATGCCATGAAGGAAATCATGCCTTCCACCGTCATGGACATGTCGCGCACCCAGGACAGCGGTTTCTCCTCCGTCACCCACAGCGAGACCGACATGAAACTTCCCCTGCTCATGGGCAACATATCGGCCAGCTACGAGATTGACGCACAGAACCTTCTGTCGGCTACCGCAGGCATCATGCGGATGAAGATGGACCAGGCCGGCATCTCCACCACCGACCTCGTTTTCTCCGAAGAAGAAAAGTACCGCTACAGCGGGAACACCTCCACCGTCGCCAGCAATAACATGATCGAGGCAGGCCTGGACTATCAGCACCTTTGGGCCGATGTCCCCGCCCGCAGCCTCACCTTCAGCTACCAGTTCAACGGGACGCCCGCCGTAAACAATACCCTGAATACCTTCGGCGGCGCCACCGTTCCCGGCTATGACCTTACCGACCGCCGGAGTGACGGCCGGTCCGGCTCCCTGGACCACACTTTCCAGGCAGACTTCACCACCCCCCTGGGAAGCAGCCTTACCCTCTCCACCGGTGCGAAATACATCTATCGGCACAACTCTTCCAGCCAGAAGGATTTCCGGCGGGACGGCTCCGACTTCGTGCCCAACCCTGCATCCAGCCTGGATTACGACTTCTATAACCGCATCGGCGCCGCTTACGCCGAACTCTCCGGCAACTTCGGCCCGTGGGGCGTGAAGGGGGGAGCCCGTTACGAGCACACCTGGCAGACGTACTCCTCCGTGCCTCCGGTGACTACCTCGCCCGACGGCCGCTTCGACGTCCAGTACGGCGCTCTGGTCCCTACGGCCAGCGTCCAGTACAACATCTCGGCCATCCAGAATATCGGCCTCAGTTACAACATGCGCATCAGCCGTCCCGGCATTACCTACCTGAACCCCTACGAGGACACCACGGATCCCACCGCCCTCTCCTACGGCAACTCCGACCTGGAAGTGGAGCGCAGCCACAACCTCTCCCTGGTGTACAGCCTGGTTACGCCCAAGGTCATGCTCAACACCACCCTGCGTCACGGCTATACCGGGAACGGCATTTCCTCCTACAGCTTCTATAAGGACAATGTGCTGAACACCACCTACGGCAACATCATCACCAGCAACAACACCGGGCTCAATGCCTTCGTGATGATCAACCCCACCAACAAGACGCGCATCATGGTGAACGGCGGCATCACTTACAGCGACATTTCCAGCCGGCAGCTGGGACAGCACAACAAGGGTGTGAGCTATAACGTGATGCTGGGCGCCCAGCAGACGCTTCCCTGGGACCTGCGTCTGAGCGCCAACGTGATCGCCATGGGAAGCCAGGTTACGCTGCAGGGAAGTTCCACGGGCATGTCCCTGGGTACCCTCGGCCTCACCAAGACCTTCCTGGAGGACCGCCTGAGCCTGTCCGTGAGCGGTGTCCTTCCGCTGGCCAAAGGGTTCGAGCTTAACATGAGCTCCACCACGCGCGGAAACGGATTCACTTCCGAGATGAGCACCATCATCCCCATGCGGCAGATAGGCTTCCAGATTAGCTGGACGTTTGGTAAACAGGGTAACTACGGTGCCAAGAAAGCCCGCCGCACGATCGAGAACGACAGCCAGCTCAACAGCACTTCCACTGCAGAAAGCATGGGGTCGATCATGCAAATGTAATTTTTCTTACCTTTGCGTTATGCAAACCCGGAACCGCAGGAATTTTGTGATCAACACCACCCAGATGGTAGTCTGGGCCGGTGTTTTTCTTGTTCCGGCCCTGGTGACCGCCACCATGACCGGTTCCGTGTCCCAGGCCGTGAAGGTTTTTACGGCCGGCGGAACCATCATGCTCCCTACGTTCCTGCTGTACTGCCTGAACTATTATTTTCTGGTTCCCAAGCTGCTGTTCGGCCGCCGGAGCCGGTGGTTCTACCTGGTCAACGCCGTCATCATCCTGGGCTGGACGGTATGGGAGTTCTTCCGTGAACCCGTCGAGTTTCCGCAGGAGGTTATCGACCAGTTCGGCGAAAAGAGCATGTGGGCCTTCTATGTGGGCGGCATGCTGGGCTCGCTCTTTATCCAGTGCCTGATGGTGCTCATCGCCGTGGGGCTGCGCCGGATCATGCGCGCCAACGAAACGGTGGTGGCCGAACTCACCTGGCTCAAGCACCAGCTCAATCCGCACTTCTTGTTCAATACCCTGAACAACATCTCCTCGCTTACGCAGATCGACCCTGACAAGGCGCAGGAAAGCATCGGCCAGCTGAGCGACCTTCTCCGCTATGCCCTCTACGACAGCGAGGCGGAGAAAGTGCCGCTGGCCCAGGAGGTGGAGTTCATGGACAACTACATCGACCTGATGGCCCTCCGCTGCAACGAGCTCACCACCGTTACCAAGGAACTGGATGCAGCGCAGGGTAATGTGCAGGTGGCGCCGCTGCTGTTCATCTCCCTGGTGGAGAATGCCTTCAAGCACGGAGTGAACGCGCGCTACCCTTCGTTCGTGCATGTGATCATGCGTTACGAGGAAGGCACCCTGGTCTTCATTTGCGAAAACTCTCTCTTTGAGAAACAGGGGAGTGACCACATCGGCTCCGGAATCGGGCTGGAGAACATGAAGCGCCGCCTGGAGCTCTTGTATCCCGGCCGCTACCATTACTCCCGGAAGATTGACGGGGATGTCTATTCCGTTGTCGTGAAACTGAATATCTGACTGTGAGAAAACTGCGCTGCATAGTGGTGGACGACGAACCCCTGGCTGTAAAGATGCTGGAGGGGTACATCGGCCGTACGCCGGATCTGGAACTGCTGGCATCGTTCAACGACCCTGTCCTGGCTCTCGGCGAAATCCGCAGCCTTACCCCGGAACTGGTCTTCCTGGATATCCAGATGCCGGATCTGGACGGGATGGAACTGTCCCGCATGCTCCCGGACGGTACCCGTGTCATCTTCACCACCGCCTTCAAGCAATATGCCTTCGAAAGTTACGAAGTGAGTGCCCTGGACTTCCTCCTCAAGCCCATCCGCTACCAGAAGTTCCTGGAGGCCGTGCAGAAGGGCAGGGAGTGGTTCTCGCTCAAGGACAGCGCCGCCGCGGCCGCCCAGCCGGAAAAGGACTGGGTCTATCTGAAGGCCGACGGCGTCCTCCGCAAGGTGGAGTACGCCGACATCCTTTACGTAGAGGGCATGAAAGACTATCTGATGGTGCACCTCCGTTCACAGCGGCAGCCGCTGGTGACGCACCTTACCATGAAGGCCGCCGAGGACATCCTCCCCGGGGAATCCTTCATGCGCATCCACCGTTCCTTCATCGTGAACCTCTCGCAAATAACAAGTGTCTCCGCCCAGGGAGACCTGAAAGTCGGAGACACTTTGCTGCATGTTTCGGAGGGCTATAGGGAAGCCTTCGACGCTTACTTGCGGTCTATCATGGCCTGATATTTCTTTTCCAGCTTCGGGTCCTTCATCGCGCGGGCCATCAGCAGGCAGTTGCGGAGGGCCGTCTCGTCCGAAGGATTCTTCTTGAGTACCCGTTCGTAGTACTTGCGGGCTTGTTTGTATTCCCGGCGCACCAGGTGGTAACTGCCCAGGTTGTTCACGTACAGGGGCTCGTCCTTGCAGTAGGTGAGAAGATGCTCGGAGAGGGCCTTGAAGGCCTGGGCCGATGTTTCCCCGCCCAGCCGGAACAGGCTCACGCAATAATCCTGCATGAAGGCGCGGAACTGCTCTTCCGACACGCTGTCCATACCCTCGTATTCCCAAACCGGATGCTCCTTGTAATGCTTGTCCACGAGGGCCTTCAACTCCTGGAGGGCCATCTCGGGCTTGTCCTTTTCGTAGGCGATGAGGGCGTCAATCCGGGCCATGCGGTAATCCAGGTGCCAGGGTTTGAGGCTGATGGCCTTGCCGATGGCGGAGTTCGCCTGCGCGAAGAGGTCGTCATCGTAGTCGGTGACTTCGAAGTAGTTGTGCTTGACGCCCAGCGAGTCGGTCATCGGAAGCAGCGGCGGCTGGCCCAGGTACTTGTCCACGGACATCTCCTCAATGTGCGAGGAACTGCACCGCGCGAAGCAGAACTTGAAGCGGGCCAGGTACTGCTGCGGGTCTTCGGGCCAGGCGGCCTCCCACTTGTTCAGGTGCGTCTCGACGCCCAGCCCGGCGGGGCCCACGCGCTCTGCCAGATTTGTATAGCGGCGCAGGAATTCCTCCCGGGAGAGCGTTTCCTGTGCGGCGGCCAGAAGCGGCAGCAGGGCCGCGGTGAGAAGGATGAGAATACGTTTCATCGGATATCCATTCGTATGCGTTTGTTCTTGGGATAGAGGTTGTTGCAGCGCTTGCCGAGGTTTTTGCCGGGGCCGAGGGCGTGGCCTTCATAGGCGATGGTCACCGGGCCGATGGGCGCGCCTTCCGGCAGCACGATGGCATCTCCGTGGAGATAATGCAAGGCTGTGAGTCTGTCTACATTGACAATAGGACCCCCGCTCTTATCGCCGGAAGCCGAAAGCGCATTCCCCGGAGCAAAAAAGAGGGCCGATGCTCCGGGGAACGCATCTTTCGGCCTTCCGGCTATGCCCTTGGAGGGGCAATCACTATGTTTTTTCAGCGCTGCTACGTATTGTCCTTCGCCGGGGACTAAGCCAGGCAGAAGGGCGTAGCCGTATTGCGTGGCAATCACTTGAAACTTGTCATTTTGAGCGCAGCGAAGAATCGCTTCTGCGGGCGGCAGGACATCGGCTCCCAGCTCCTTTGCGATCCACTCCACGGTGTCGTCGTTCTCGAAGTGGTTGAAGGTGCAGGTGGAGTAGATGAGGATGCCGCCGGGGATGAGGGTGGGCCAGATGTCGGAGAGAATGCGGCGGGAACGGGCGGCGCAGAATTCCACGGTTTTCGGGCTCCACTCGGCGACCGCTTGCTCGTCCTTGCGGAACATGCCCTCGCCGGAGCAGGGGACATCGGCCACGATGACGTCGAAAAGGGGTTCGTCGCCGAAGGCGGAGGGATCGCGCGAGATTGTCTGCACGCAGGGGTCTCCCCAGGTTTCCACGTTGGAACGGAGGACGGCGTAGCGGTTCCGCATGACTTCGTTGGAGAGCAGGGAGTAGCGGTCCCCGAAACGCTCGCGCAGGGAGGCGGCCAGGTCGGTGGTCTTTCCGCCGGGAGCGGCGCAGAGGTCCAGTACGCGGCATCCGGGCTGCAGGCCGCCGGTGACTTCACGGAACACATGACCTACAAACATGGCCGATGTGTCCTGCACATAGTAGCAGCCGGCATGGAACAGGGGGTCCAGCGTAAAGACGGGGCGCTCCTTCAGGAGATAGCCGTGAGGGCTCCAGGGAACTGGCGTGGCATCCGGAAAAGGACAGGCAGTAAGTTTGGCGGGATTCAGGCGTACGGAAACGGAAGGCGCCGTACGCAGCGCGTCCAGCACGGCGGCGGCGCGCCCGGCTCCCACCGACGCAATCAGCAGCTCCTGAAAACCGTCCGGAATGCTTTCCATTCTATTGCCACCGGGAAACGTCGAACCCTTCCGGCATTTTGCCGTTGGAGGCGTCAACCAGGCCTTCGACCACCTTGTCCAGGGCCTCCTGGATTTTACCGGAGAGCATCATCTTCATCATCAGGTTGAGGTCTGCCTCCACGGTGATCCAGAAATCGGTCTTGTAGGCGTCTTCCCTGGAAGGGTCGAAGTGAACGACGATATGGAAGGCGAACGGAGCGCCGTAATCTACCAGCTCAATGCGGCTGTAGGGCACGCGTTCGTGCACTTTGATGCCCACGTTGAAGCCCTGGATGGTGGTGCTGAGGGTATCCATATCGGCCGTAATCATTTCCCGCTTATCTTCCGGGAGCATGCGGACGAAGTTGCTCAGGTCCGTGAAGGACATGTACAACTCGTGGGGTTGGCGGGAAACTGTGCCGTGTTTGCTTTCTATATTCGTCATCTTTTTCTTAACTTTGCAAAAGACAAATATAGCAAAAAAGATGCACAAAATATACTTCGAGAAGCGTTGTATCATTATTTGTTCTCCGCAGGACGACGCCCTTTCGGACCCGAACTCCGTGGAATTCCACGTGGGGGAGAAGATTGACATCCATGCCCTCGTGGGCATGTTCGAAGTACAGGATACCCTTTCACGCATCTACATTCCCTCGACGGACATAGAGAAAACCTACCGCCGTATCTGCCAGGAGTTCAAGGAAGTCAATGCCGCGGGCGGCCTGGTGGCCAACCGCCGCGGAGACTACCTGCTCATTTCCAGAAACGGCCTCTGGGACCTTCCCAAGGGACATCAGGAGCCCGGCGAGGACATTGAGATCTGCGCCATGCGCGAAGTTCAGGAAGAGACGGGCGTGGACCAGCTGGACCTTCGTCGCCTCATCTGCGTCACGGACCACGTCTATTTCCGGGACAATCTCTGGCATCTCAAGCACACCTGGTGGTACGACATGCTTTATACGGATCCCACCAATCTCACGCCCCAGCGCGAAGAAGACATAACAAAAGCGGCCTGGGTAGCCAAAAGCTCCCTGCCGCCGTTTCTCAAAAACACGTATCCTTCCATCCAGGAAGTCTTCCGTGAGGCCCGTATTTAGGACGGTCAGTCTGCCTTGACGGTCCTGGCGGGGTCGATGGAAGCGACAACCCGTGAAGGGAACCACTCAAGGGCGAGGATGCCCAGGAAAGCGGCCGCGTCCGCCGCGAGAACCCACAGCACATCAATATGAACCGGGACCCACGGGACAAAATAGTTGGCCGGGTCCAGCGGAATGAGGTGCGTCGTACCCTGGACGAGGCAGAACGCAAGGGCGAGCACATTGCCCACCGCCATGCCGCGCAGGACCGCCCGCGCGCCGATGCGCACGAAGAGCCGGCCGATGGCGCCGTCGCTCATACCCATGGTCTTGAGCGTGCCGATGGTGGGGATGTTCCTCAGCAGCATGATCAGCAGCCCGCTCACCATGTTGAAGCCGGCTACAACCGTCATCAGGATGAGGATGACCAGCACGTTGAAATCCAGCAGCGTGAGCCAGTCGAAGATCTGCGGGTAGCTGTCCCGGGAAGAGGTGACATAGAGCCGCTGCTCGGCTTCGTCGCCGCTGGAGGCGAGGATATGGCCAACCGCCTCCGCCACTTCCTTCTGGGAGGCCCTCTCTTCGAGGGTGACGTCCAGGCTGGAGACCTCATCGGCCCCCCAGCCGTTCAGGCGCTGGATGTCGGAGAGGTTGGCATAGACAAGCAGATTGTCGTCCACCTCCACGAGGTCCCGGTGGACAGCGGCAATGTGGAACTTGCGCACGCGCACTTTCTCTCCCACGAAGTAGGTGACCATCTCATCCCCGACGCCCAGGCCCGTGATTTCGGAAAGGCGGTGCGGGATGGAGACCGCAAGAGATGGCCGGTCGGGGCCGGCCATGACGGGGCCCTGTCGGCCGTCATTCCCGACTTGATCGGGAATCCCTTTAACCACTACGCCGTGGATGATGTCGCCGTTTTTGACGATACCGGCGCGGACGGCGACAGGCTCGATGCCCGCTACGCCGGGAAGGGCCAGCAGTTTATCCTGCGAAGGGAGGTGGAGCGGCATGGAGACCGGATCTTCCCCCGCCGCGGAGACATACGGCTGGATCCTGACATCGCCGGCCATGGCCGCAACGCCTTCCCGGATGACGTTCCGGAAGCCGGCGCTGACGGCCACTGCCACGATGATAATAAAGAAACTGACGGCGATAGCTATCGCCGCCATGTTTCCTTGAAACTTCAGCTTTCGCGATATGAACGCTTCGGCTACCAAATGTGTACGCGCTCTTCCTCAGGACGGAACATGGCGTCACCCTCGTGGATGTCGAAGGCGTCGAAGAAGCTCTGGAAGTTCTTCACGGACACGTTCACGCGGTTCTCGGCCAGGGAGTGGACGTCCATGTTGGTGAGACGGGCCTTTTCCTGGTCGGTGATGTTCTGGGCCCAGATGGCGCCGTAGCTCAGGTAGAAACGCTGTGCGCGGGTGAACCCGTCAATCATGGGATCCTTGGCCTTGCCTACGGCATTCTCCATGGCGGTGAAGGCGATGGACAGACCGCCGTGGTCGCCGATGTTCTCACCCAGGGTATAGCGGCCGTTGGCCTTCACACCGGGCAGGATTTCCACTGCGTCGAACTGTGCGACGAGTTTGTCTCCCAGTTCGTCGAACTTGGCCTTGTCCTCGTCCGTCCACCAGTTCACCATGTTGCCCTTGGCGTCGAACATGGAACCCTGGTCGTCGAAACCATGGGACATCTCATGGCCGATAACCACACCGATACCGCCGTAGTTGACGGGCTCGTCGGCATTGGGATCGAAGAAGGGTTTCTGGAGGATGGCTGCCGGGAAGCAGATCTCGTTGGTGGTGGGATTGTAGTAGGCGTTGACGGTCTGGGGAGTCATGCCCCATTCGGTCTTGTCGGTGGGCTTGCCCAGCTTGCTCAGGTTATCCTTCACATACCAGGCGCTGGCGTTGCGCAGGTTCTCGTAGTATGTGTTGGCGGGGTCGATCTCCAGGGTGCTGTAGTCTTTCCACTTGTCGGGATAGCCGATCTTCACCGTGAAGGCGGCCAGCTTCTCCTGGGCCTTGACCTTGGTGCTGTCGCCCATCCACTCCAGCTCGTTGATGTGCTGGGAAAGGGCTTTGCGCAGGTTCTCCACGAGGGTGACCATCTTCTTTTTGGAGCTCTCGGGGAAGTAGCGGTTTACGTACATCTCACCCACGGCCTCGCCGAGGAGGCTGTTGGGAACGCTCATGGCGCGCTTCCAGCGGGGCTGCTGTTCCTGGGCACCGGACATCTGGTGGGAGAAGAACTCCCAGCTGGCGGTGTAGAACTCGTCGTCCAGGGCGCCGCACTGGTCGGCTACGAACTGGGCCAGGACATAGGACTTGAGCACCTTCAGGTCTTCCTTGGCGAAGATCTGGTTGAGGCCGTCAAAGTAGGAAGGCTGCTGCACGATGATGGCTTCCTGAGGACCCACACCGGTCACCTCGCAAATCTTGTCCAGCATGATGGCGGGCCATCTGTTGAAGATTTCCTCGGAGGACATGGGGTTGTAGATGGCCTGCATGTCGCGGTTCTGCTCGCGGGTCCAGAAGATCTTGGCGAGGGCGTTCTCCACGGCCAGGTCTTCATCGGCCACCTTCTGGGCATCTTCGATGCCGGCAAGGGTGAGGACCTTCACCAGGAAAGCCTTGTAGCCTTCGTAGAGTTCCTTGTTCTCGGCCTTCAGGTAGTAGTCGCGGTCTCCCATGCCCAGGCCTGCTTCACCCAGGTAGAGGACCTGCATGTCGCTGTTGGCGAGGTCTGCCTCAACGCCGGCGCCGAAGAATCCGCCTTCACCCACGAGGGCCATCTTTCCCAGCAGCACGGCGAGTTCTTCTTTGGTCTGGACGGCCTGGATCTCGGCGATGTAGGGCAGGATGGGCTGTGCGCCCAGGCTGTTGCGGGTGGTGGAATCGAGGGCCATCTTGTAAAGGTCGGAGATCTTCTGGTCCACGGTGCCGGGTTTGGCGTCCAGGGTGGTCATGCTCTCGAAGAGGGCGTTGAGGTTTTCCTGGGTGCGTTCACGGATGGCGTCGAAGCTGCCATAGCGGGAGAATTCCGGACGGAGCGGGTTCTTGACCTGCCAGCCGCCGGTGGCATACTGATAAAAGTCTTCCTTGGGGCTCACGGAGGTGTCCAGGTCGGTCACGTCGAGAGCAGGGGCGTTGCTCTTGGGAGCACATGCTGCCAGTGCGAGCATTGACATCATAAGAATCAGTGTCTTTTTCATTGTAAATATAAGGTTGTTGTTTTTGGTCGTAATTTGCAAATGTACGCATTATTGCGGATATTTGCACCCATGAAAGTAAAAGAACTGTGTTATCGATACGGTATATCCACCGTCGGGCTCGTACTGATAGCTCTGGGAGTGGGTATTTCGATCAAAAGCAACCTGGGCATCGCTCCGCCGTCATGCCCCCCGACCATCCTGAATTTACGCTTTGAAACCATATCTGTCGGCACCTTTACCTGGATGATGCACCTGCTGTTCATCCTCACCCAGATACTGATTATCGGCAAGCGTTTCAAACTCAAATACCTTATGCAGATTCCCGCCGCCTTCGTATTCGGCTACATGTGCGACGGGGCCATCTGGCTGTTCGATTCCATCCATGCGCCGGCTACCTCCTATCCCGTCCAGGTCCTTCTGAGCCTTGCCGCGGTGGTCATCACGGCCGTGGGCATCAAGCTGGAAGTGATGGGCCGCAGCTGGATCCTGGCCGGCGACATGCTCACCGCCATCCTGGCCGATGAATCCAAAAAGCCCTTCGGCACGGTGAAAGTCCTCTTCGACGTGGCCCTGGTGGCCGTCACCGCCCTGATGGCATGGGCCTTCTTTGGCCTTCTTACCGGCAACGGCAGCACCGTTGTCATCCGTGAAGGCACCATCATCCTGGCCATTCTCACCGGATTGTGCATGCGGGTGACAGACCCCCTGCTGGACAAATTGTTCCATCCCATCACCTCTACTTTTACTCCGCACGATGCGTAAGTGGCTGGATAACCTCATGCTGCCCGGGGCCATTGTCCTGGGAATCGGCCTTTACCTCGCTTATCATTTTACGCCGGCGCTGCATCCTTATGGCCGATGGCTCCATCCCATGGCCAGCGAAGGGCAGCGGCTGGTGATTTTCTTCCTGCTGTTCTTCCAGTTCGTGAAGATATCTCCGCACGACCTCAAACTGAGCAGATGGCACTTTGGTGCGCTGTTGGTGCAGGGGCTGTGCTTTCTGGCGCTGGCTGCGCTGGTGGCGGTCACCCGCGGCGCGGCTCGCATGCTGCTGGAATGCGCCATGCTGTGTTTCATCTGCCCTACGGCATCGGCCGCCGGCGTGATTACCGACCGGCTGGGAGGAGACCTTGCCGCCACGGTGACGTACGTGGTCATGATCAACGTCGCGGCCACCTTCCTCATCCCGCTGGTGATTCCGCTGGTGAACCCTTCTTCCTCCCTGGGGTTCTGGGCCTATGTGGGCCATATCGCCCTCAAGGTGTTCCCCGTTCTTATCCTGCCTTCCCTTCTGGCCTGGCTCATCCGCTATACGACGCACCGGCTGCAGCGGGTGCTCATGCGCTGGAGTTCCAATTCCTTCTATATCTGGGGCGTCGGGCTTACGCTGGCCATGGTGCTCTCCACCCGTGCGCTGCTGCTCAGCGGGATGGGAGCCTGGAGCATCGCCGGCATCGTCGCGGTGTCCATGGGCGCCTGTTTCCTGCAATTCTTCCTGGGACGGAGGATGGGCGCGGACGCGGTGAACCATCTTACCGCCGGCCAGGCGCTGGGACAGAAGAACACCGGCTTCCTTATCTGGCTGGGATACAATTACATGACGCCCGTCACTTCCGTGGCCGGCGGTCTCTATGCCATTTGGCAGAATCTGTTCAATTCCTGGGAGCTGTACCGGAAGAAGCATCCGGCTGCTTAGGATACAATCTGGAATAATATGCGTACGTGTCCAGGATGTTGGATACGTAGGATACCGTGTGGTGGCCTTCCGGGAGCAGGGTGGCGACTTTATCCCATCGGCCCGTATCAAGGCCCTCTTCGGCGGCCCGGGCGATGAGGCGTGACACCTTGCCTTCCCCGTAGTTGTAGGCGGCGAGGGCGAATTTCTTGCTTTCCATGGGCGTGGCGCCGTCGAACATCTTTTCCAGTTTCCTGAGGTAGCGGGAGCCGATGTAGAGGTTGCGGGCGGGGTTGGCCAGTTCCTCGGCCGTGTAGCGTTTGCTGCGGATCTGCATGAGGCCGCGGGCGCCTTTGTGGGAGGTGGCGTTGTTGTGGAAGCGGGATTCGTGGTAAACGACGGCGGCCAGCAGGCGCCAGTCCCAGCCGATGCTGTCGGCGTTCTGGCGCAGGAGGTTGTCGTACTGGGAGATGGAGGTGAGGTTCACGGGCTTGCCGGAGAGATAGCGCTTCTGCATGCGGTTGAAGCGCTCGGAGGCGGTAAGCTCCGTAATCCAGCGGTTGATATGGCGCAGGGCTTCGGTATCTACCGAACGGACGGCCCAGGCGGTGCCGTCGGCGAAGGGACGGGAGAGTACCACGCCGTCTGGAATGTCGGTGGCCTGTTCAGGGACGACCATCAGGTCTGCCGCCCCGCTTCTGAGCGAGTCCAGGGGCCATTCCTGTGTCTTGATGCGAAGGTCCAGGTTAACGTCTTCCGCGTACTTGCTTACGAGGTTGCGCTGGAAGGCTGCGTCCTCTTCGGGGAGGATGCAGATGAGGGTCTGTTGGGGTGGAGGAAGCGCGATCCGCTTGTAACTCTTGACAGGAATCAGGAGCAAAATGGCCGTAGCGGCCGCTGCGTATGCTTGCGCATTCTTTGTCATCGCATGGATGTTGTCCCGGACTTGCCTCCCGAGCCGCCGCTGCTGCCGAGGCCTCCGCCGCTGACCCTGGACGAAAGCGTCCTGGCAGCACCCAGCCGGGGATAGAACGGCCACGAAATGCCGAACCGCAGGGCGGGAGTGGAGCAGATATAATGATGGGCGGTGAAGAAGTCGTGCGACTGGGCGGGCCAGCCGCGTCCGGCGTTCTCATATCTGAGGAATATGCAACAAGTCTTCCACTGAGCGTTGATGAACACGTCCGTGACGGGGACGTTTCCGTAGGTCTCTTCATCCTGCAGGGTGAACACGCCGGCCACCGGGTTGAAGGAAGGGATCTTCCACTTGGTGGTATAGCGGGTGTTGATACCCAGCTGCAGCTGCAGGGTTTTTTCGTTCACGATGTTGAACTGCAGGTAGTAGCGCAGGTTCAGTGCCAGGGTGGGGAGAGGCAGGACTTCCTGGGCCGACGAGGCCTGGAACAGAACCGCATTCTCCAGATGGAGCGGGCCCAGCGCAAAGTGGTGGGAGAGGTCTGCCGACAGAATGCTGAGTGCTTCCGCATGCTGCCGGACGACGCCCTTGGCGTCGTAGTAGTTGTAACCGGCCACGAGTGCATAGCCGGCGTGAGCTTTCAGGTTCCAGTAGGGGATGTCCAGGCTGCCGGAAACCTTGGTGACGGACGTCTTGCCGAAGTCGTTTTCCCAGCGGAAGTGGTTGGAGAAAAAGTGCTGGGCATAGAAATCCGGTTCCTTGAGGGACGTCTCAAAGTGCGCGCCTATGCTGAGGGGGCTCTTTCGGGCGCGGCGGAAGGGGAACAGGCTAATCTGTGCGTTGGCCTTCACGAAGAAGTCTCCCGCTTCGTACCCGGCAAAATTCAGCAGGCCGGTGGCGTCCCAGTTGAAGTACTGGCTCAGTTTTCCTTCCGCGCCGGCATAGGCGTAGAAACTGGTCCAGTGGTGGTTGGAGGCCTGGTAAAGGACCTCGTTCGGGCTTTGCAGGTAGAAGGACTGGATACGGTTGCCCACGCCGCCTTCGATCTTGGAAACGATGGCGTTTTCCTTCCAGGGCTGCAGCCGCAGGTAGATCCGGTTTTCCAGACGGGAGGTGCGCAGGCTGTCCGCGCTCTTGGCCGGATTGATGTAGAATACGTCGTCGTAGAAGCTGGAAAGCTGGGAGGACGTGTTATCGACGTATTTCTTGCTGTAGGTGGTATATTCTGTGGAGGTGCCGATAAAGCCGGTGGTGATGTCCTTGTTGAGGGTGTCGGAGGGCACCCAGGCGGTATCCTTGCGGTGTTTCAGGCGCTCCAGGAAGTCGAAGGGGATGCGGTAGCTCTGGTCATAGAAGAGGGTCATCTTCCGGTAGCGGTTGGTGGCCGCGGCGAGGTTGACGTTGATCTCACGTGCGTCCACGACGGTATCCCGCACCCACATGTTGTCCTGTACGCCGCCGCTTTCCTGGCGGGAAAGGCGGTTGTAGATAAAGCCGCCGTGGGCCAGGTATTTTTTGCCCACATAGTTGCCGGCGACGAAGTAGGTGTTGTTCTTGGTTTCCTCGTTCTGGAGGGTGCCGGCGCCGCCGTAGCGCTTCATTTCCAGGGCGATGTTAAGCTCCGGAAGGATGTTCTGGGTGGTGAAGATGCGGAAATTGTCGGCCGACAGGGAACTGTTCATGAACAGGTTGCCGCTGTACTCCATCTCCGTGTAGGGCGTCTTGGTGTTGAACTGGGGCAGGTTTTCGGCGCTGTAGGTCCAGCTTTCCAGGGGCGCATAGTAGCTGGTGGAGTTCTCGGTGTTGCGCTGGAAGAAGTTGTACTCCTGCACGGCGCTGCCGGGCATGCCCAGCCAGGAGGCTCCCACGTCCTTGCGCATGAACGGATAGTCGTAGAAGTGGTAGTTGGAGGTGGTGTCCCACTCAAAGGTCTCTATCTTGTTGTTGAGGCGGTTGTGGCGCCAGGTTACCATGCGCTTGTAATAGAGGGAGTCCGGCAGGAAGGCCGTTTCCAGGATACGGGGGGTATTCTGGCGGATGCTGTCCTTGATGTGCTGCAGGCTGTCTTTGCGGCGGAGGATGGAATCCTGCCGATGGAGCATCTCGGGAAGGGTGACGTGCTCGTAGGTCCAGCGCTTCTGTTCGGCCTTGGACATGGCGGCGAACTTGCGCTCCCAGGCGGCCTTGGCCGCGGCGGTGGAGTCTGCCAGAAAGAGGGAGTCGATGACGGGCCAGATGAGGGTGTCGCCCTCCTGTTTCAGGGAATCCACCACTACGCGGTGCGTATAGCTGTCTTTAACGGCTACGTACCACTGATAGAGGAAGGGATTGCTCAGGCGCAGGCTGTCCGGGACCTTCATGGTGTCCCTGGCAAAGACTTTGGGCAGGGTGTCTTCCTGCGGACCGGAGAAGAAGTCGAAGTCCTCCTCCTCTTCCGACAGGGTGTCCTTCTGGCTGAGGAGGGTGGTGTCCGGCAGCGTCGTTTCCACGGTATCCCGTTGGGGAAACCAGGTGTGTAACCTTGCTGCACGGTTCACTTCCACGCCTACAGTCTGCGCGGCCACTGCTCCCGCGACGGCCAGCGGGATCACTACTTCTGACCAAAACTTTGCCATATCATTACAAAGGTAAGAATAATTCCCGTGAAAAGAAAAAACCGTCCGGCGGATACCGGACGGTGTACTGAAGTCTTAGTCTTGGACTTACTTCACGCGCTGGCCGTAGGAACGGTCGGTGGTGTTCACGGTGATGATTTCGCCGGTTTCGATGAACAGCGGAACCATAATCTTGGCGCCGGTCTCCAGGGTAACCTCCTTCAGAGCGCTGGTGGAAGCGGTGTTGCCCTTCACGGCAGGCTCGGAGTAGGTGACCTCCAGGGTGACATAGGTGGGGAGCTCGCAGGTGAGGCAGCGCTCCTCGGGCTCGGTCATGAACATCATTTCCACGTGCTGGCCTTCCTTCATGAGGTCGGCGTTTTCCACAACATCGTGGGGGAGAGTGATCTGTTCGTAGGTTTCCTCGTGCATGAAGTTGAAGGCCTCCCCGTCATCGTAGAGGAACTGGTAGGGACGGCGCTCTACGCTGATGGTTTCGAGCTTGACGCCGGCGGTGAAGGTGTTCTCCAGGATGCGGCCGTTTTCCAGGTTGCGGAGTTTGGTCTTGACAAAGGCCGGGCCCTTGCCGGGTTTCACGTGCTGGAAGTACACAACGGCGCAGGGTTTGCCGTTGAACATAAGGTACATTCCATTCTTCAGATCAGCAGTTGTTGCCATAAAATCTATTAATTGTTATAAGTTAATCCCAAAAATCCCGCAAAATTAAGCATTTGTCCCTTTTTCTGCAAATTTTCTTTCATTCCGGCCCCTTTTGCCCTCCAGGGAAATAACGTCCTCAGGTGCTACCAGACAAACGTACCTCTCTTAATAGCTTAATAGGCGGTTTGGCGGGAAATGTTCAGTTGCTGGATTTTGTAGGTGTCTCCGGCGCTGGCGGTGGCGTAGATGGTAACCTGAAAGAGTTCGCCGCCGGCGTTGAGAAGGCCGATGAGATATTTTTTGTTGGCCTCGGAGGCTTTGTGGGTAACCTGGAAGGAACGCGGGGTGTTGGCCTCGAAGAAGGAACGGAGAATCTCCTGGGCCTGCTTGCGGGAGCAGTTGCGGGAAGAGGAAATGACAGTCACTTCCAGATTGTCCGCGAACCAGCTGGCGAGCGAAGCGGAATCTCCCTGCGTGAGGTACTTGGTGATGGAGGAGAAAACAGAAAACTCGCCACCCGGCGTCTGCGGGATGGCGTTTGTGCTGACGTTCTGCAACTTGGCCTGGCCGGCGGCGGAAAGGCCGATGCAGAGCGCTGCGGCCACAAAAGCGGTATGTAACAGTAATCTCATTCCGGCGCATTTCTTGCAAATTCCGAGCCGAATCGTTACATTTGTCGAATACATGACGATACAGTTGCTGACAGTCGGCAAAACCGACGTGAAATGGGTGAAAGAGGGCCTGGACTTATATACGTCCCGGCTCAGGCACTATGTCACTTTTTCCGTCGTGGAGATTCCCGAACTCAAGAAGGTATCGGCCCTTACCCGGCAGCAGATCAAGGAGAAGGAAGGGGAACTCATCCTCCGGCAGACCGGTCCCTCCGACATGCTCATCCTCCTGGACGAACATGGCCGTGAGTGCCGTTCCCTGGAATTCGCCGAGTTCCTGGAGAAGCAGATGGCCAGCGGCGCCAAGAACCTTATCTTCACCATAGGCGGCGCCTATGGCTTCAGCGAAGCGGTTTACCAGCGGGCCAACTGGAAAATCTCCCTTTCCAAGATGACGTTCTCGCACCAGATGGTGCGGGCCATTTTCGCCGAGCAGCTTTACCGCGCCTTCACCATCCTCAAGGGAGAACCCTACCACCATGAATAAACGGATGGAAATACGCCGATGGATGTCGGTGGTGATGTTCGCCGCCGCGCTCGTGACGATGATTCTTTCGCTCACGCTGGGAAACCGCAGCAGTGACCTGGAAAGCGCCGCGCAGGACATGGGCGTGAAGATGGAGAAACGCATGGCCCTGCTGGACAAGTATGTCTCCCAGGCGCTCCACTCCAATCCGAATACCTGGATGGACCTCAAAGGCCTGCCGGAAGACATGGTGGTTTACCGGTATGTGGATGACTCCCTTCAGAGCTGGGCTCACCAGTTTCCCCTCCGCAACGACGACATCCGTCCCGTCACGCTGGTCCAGCGCCTGGGAGACGCCCGCGACAATCTTTCGTCTCCCTTGAGCGACGTCACCGAAAAGCTCATCTATGCCAACCATGGCCCCAAGTGGTATCTGGAAAAAGCCGTCCAGGGGGATGGCTGCAAGGTCATCGCCGGCCTGGAAGTGGTGAATGAACTGCAGGCCGGGTCCCTCAACGGCATCAACCGCCACTTCCGCCAGGATGCCCGCTATACCATCCGCCCCATTTCCGCCAGTGTCGGCGTTCCGGTACTGGTGGGCGGCGAGCCGCTGATGAAGCTCTCGGCCGAAACCATGTCCGAGCCCTATCAGCAGCACTCGGCCCTCACGTGGCTGGCCGTCGCCTTCCTGCTGGGCGCCTCGTTGCTTTTCTTGTCGGCCCGTCCTTCGCTCGTTTCCCTGGCGGCCATCCTGTGCGTGCAGATGACGCTGCTGTGCTGGCTGTACTACTACGGGCGCAATCTCTCGCAGGTGTCGCAGCTCTTTACGCCGCTCCTGTATGCCGACGGCCATTTCCTCTACTCGCTGGGCGCGGTGGTGCTTGTGAATCTGGCCCTCACGCTCTTCGTCCTGGACCTCTACCTGGTCCGGTGGACGCTTCTCAAGGCGCTGCGGCGTGGAAACAGCCTGTGGACACAGGGGGCGCTGGCCCTTTTCGGCCTCGTCCTGGTGGGGTGCATCTGTGCCTATATCCACATCACTTTCAAGAGTATCCAGTACAATTCCAACATCACGCTGGAACTGTATAAGGTGGGGTTGCTTTCCCGCCATACCGCGCTGGTTTACATCAGCTTCCTGGGCCTGACGCTGACTGTGCCGCTGCTGCTGCAGATGAGTTCGCCGCTTGTGCGCTCGCTCGTCGGCATCCGCTATGACGTCTTTTCTGTTCGCGGGCGCATCCTGTATGCGGTGGCCGTGGGCGTTTACTTCGTCATGGCTTCCTCCACGATGGGTTTCCGCAAGGAGCAGCAGCGTGTGGATGTCTGGGCCAACCGCCTGGCCATGGACCGGGACATCGGCCTGGAAATCCAGCTCCGCTCCGTGGAGACGTCCATTGCGGCCGACGGAGTGATTGGCGCGCTGTCCATCCTCGACGACGGGCAGGATATTCTTCGCAGCCGCCTGGTGAGCACTTACATGGCGCGCATCTCGCAGGACTACGACATCATGGTGGTCCAGCCCCGGCTGGATGCCGGCGCCAGCGCCCTGTTCCAGGAACGCATCCGCAGCGGAAAACAGCTGGGAGACAATTCCCACTTCTTCTATAGCGCCATCGGCAGTGGCCGTGTCTCGTACACCGGCCTGTTTACCTATTATGTAAAGGGATACGGCTCCAGCACCATTTTGGTTACGGTGGAGTCCAAGCACAACCGTGAGGACCGCGGCTATCTGAGCCTGCTGGGCATCGCAGATCCTGGCCGGGTTTCTCTCCCTCCCGTGTATTCCTGGGCCAAGTATGCCGAGGAACGTCTGGTCCAGTACAAGGGCGCCTTTGCCTATCCCACCGTTCTGGAAGGACCGCTTCGCCGCGACAGCGGCCATGTGGAGGCCAACGGCTGGACGCACTTCGTACTCAATGTGTCTGACGAGGAGGTGGTGGTCATCTCCCGTCCCTCCACCGAAAAGCTGTACTATGTGGTGGAGGCTTTCCTCTTCGCCATCCTCGCCTTCCTGTTGATATCGGCCCTTACGTGGCGGCTCAAGCAGAAGCGCTCGGGCGGAAGACGTTACTACCAGGCGCGCATCTCCATGGTGGTCTATATCTCACTCATCATGACGCTTATCGCGATGGCGGTGTTCAGCGTCTGGTTCGTGTACAAGCGCAACAACGCCGACATGCAGAGCATCATGACTTCGCGCATCAACATGCTGCAATCCATGCTGCAGGAGACCATGCGTATGGTGGACAAGCCGGCCGAAGCCTCTTCTCCGGCGGTGCTGCACTCCGTGGAGACCGTGGGCAACAACCTCAAATGCGACATCACCCTTTTCGACGTGAGCGGCCGTGTCATCATGAGCACCACGCCGGAAGTTTACGACCGTATGATCCTGGGCCACCGCCTGAACGATGCCGCCTACAAGCATATCACCTATGGTCACGAACGGTTCTATGTAAACCAGGAGAGGACGGGCCGAAGAAGGTATTACGCCTTGTATGCGCCTGTGATGAACAGCACCGGCCGCATGGTGGCCATCGCCTCCTCTCCGTTCACGGACCTCACCCACGACCTGCAGACAGAAGCCATCCTGCACGTGACCACCGTCATCGTCATTTTCCTCCTGCTCCTGCTGATTGCCCGCTTCGTGACTTTTGAGATGGTTAGCCGGATGTTTGCTCCTATCGTGCAGTTGCGCCGCAAGATGACCGTTTCGGATGTGGATCATCTGGAACCGCTGGAATATAACCAGGATGACGAAATCACTCCGCTGGTGCAGGCCTACAACCGCATGGTGCATGACCTGGGCGAGAGTTCCCGCCGGCTGGCGCAGGTGGAACGCGACAAGGCCTGGACCGATATGGCCCGCCGTGTGGCCCACGACCTCAAGAACCCGCTTACGCCCATCAAACTGCAGCTGCAGATGCTCATGCGCATGAAATCGTCCGGCAACCCGGCCTGGGAGGAACGCTTCGACGAAGTGGCGGCCACTGTCCTGTATCATGTGGATTTGCTGGCCGATTCCGCAGACCAGTTCTCCACCTTCGCCAAAATGTACGACCAGAGTCCCGAGCGCCTGAACCTGGATACGCTGGTGAAGCAGGAGGTAGAGCTCTTCGATTCCCGCGACGACCTCCGGTTGGATTATTTCGGCCTGGCCGATGCCTGGGTAAGCGCCCCTCGCCCGCAGCTCACCCGCGTGGTGGTGAACCTCATCACGAACGCCATCCAGGCCGTGGATGAAGTCCAGGGCGAAAAGCGTCTGGTGGTCTCCGTACGAAACTCCGTGGAAGACGGCTTTTATGACATTGTAGTTGAGGATAACGGACCGGGCGTATCTGAAGACAACCAGAGCCATATCTTTACGCCTGACTTTACCACTAAAACCAGCGGCAGCGGCCTGGGCCTTGCCATCTGCAAGCGCATCGTCGAGCACTGCGGCGGCACCATCTCCTACAGCCGGTCCTTCACTCTCGGCGGCGCCTGCTTCACCGTGAAGTATCCTAAATATTAGTCCACTTCGAGTTCCCGGTCGAGGATGCTGGGATTGCCGAAGAGGGAATCACCGGAGGCGCAGATGACGGCACCGGTTTCCTGTGCAAGCTGGACGGTGAGGGTATCGGGGGTGATATATTCTGCTTTCATGTTCATTAAGGATTGATGGGAATGATGGGAGAGTGCGGAGCATAGAAGTCCTTTCCGTTGTCATACTTCATCTTGTCCATTCTGACATTGATGAGATTCGTCTTGTTGAAGCCGAAGCCGTTGGTCATTTCCAGCGGGATGAAAATCTCTTCCACATTGTCCTCGGTGCCATTGGCGGCCGCCTCTGCGTTTCGGTGTTTCAAGGTGCTTTCAAGGATGACGTGCTCTGCCCAGTCCGAGGCCGTCGGGATGTGTACTCCAATCACCTGGTCGTTCAGCCAGTCGTCGTTGTCTGTTGACCCGTATCCTTTATAGACGTTAATGTACATGTACTGAGCGTCGTCATAATCCTCTTCGTCGGAGTTTTCATCAAGCCCCGCCAGATCATAAAAGGTCTCGGGGTAGTATTCGACGACCTGGCAGGTAACGCCGATGTAGCTGTTGTTCAGCGGATGCCCATAAGTACCGTCCGTGTCCCAGGGCGTCGGTTTATGCGGCATCACATAGATTTCGCCGTCAATATTCCCGTCCAGTGAGATGAATTCGCTCACGGCGGAAGGCGTGAAATCCACAGGAGTCTTCAACTCGACGACGATATCCTCATAGCCGGCATCCTCCGGATCGACGGTCCAGGGGGCCGATGCATAGTTTGCGAAATCGAAGGTGCCCTTGGTGGCAACGTGATGCAGCGTGATCTTGGTCACGTGGAAATGAAGGTTATAATCGCCGCCACGTGCCTCCTTGTCGAAGCCGATCTTGAACTTGACCGAGGAGAGCGCGTGCTTGAAGAGCAGGGACACCGGCGTTCCGTCTTCGTTGTCTTCGCTCAGGGAGACCAGCAGGTCTTTCTGAGCGAAGACGTCAGAAGGAACGGTGTACACGAACTTTCCGTTTTCGATGGCCGGGGCGGCGTCCGTGTTGTCGCAGGTTGCATAGAAGGTGTGCTTGTCCGTGCCGCCGGGCCAGTGCAGGTTCTCGTGCCCTGCTGCTGCCCAGCCGCTCCCGGAGTTGGTAAACAGGAAGTTGTCCATCCACATGTTGGAAGTTCCCTGAACGCCCACCATCTTGAAGGCGCTGACGGCGGAAATCTCCGCGCCGCGGGTTTCGCCGTTGTTGACGACTTGTACGATAAAGGGTTTCCCGGGATCCGGGTTCGGTGAAGGATGATGTTCCTTCGAACAGCCCGAAAGGGCGGATGCGAGCGCAATCAGCGCTGCCGGCCGGAATAGTTTCTTCATGGTGTTTTTGTAAATGTATAAGCGAAAATACGGAATACTTTTGAACAATCCAAGGCTTTTGTAGCTGGCTCCATGTTGAAATAGTATCAAAAATAGACTATATTTGTGGCGTATAAACCGATACTATTATGTCCAACGTACTGCGGGAAACCCCTCCTATTTCCGAGAAAGACTGCTTCTACATTGTGGAGCGGCACAAGAGTGAATTCAATTACCCCATCCACTCCCACGAGGAGTTTGAACTCAACTTTATCGAGCACTGCGCCGGTGTGCACCGGGTGGTGGGGGATAGCATCGAGGAGGTGGGGGACTATGACCTGGTCCTGGTGGCAGGGGACGGTCTGGAGCATGCCTGGCAGCAGGGAAACTGCACCTCTCCCGACGTGCGGGAAATCACCATCCAGTTTTCCTCGACGCTGCTGGATGAACGCCTGCTGGACCGCAATCAGTTCTCATCCATCCGGAAGATGTTCGAGAGGGCCCGTCTGGGGGTGGCCTTCTCCATGGGCGCTATCATGAAGGTGTATAGCGTCATGGATGGCATCGCTCAGCAGAAAAGCGGCTTTGAGCAGTTCCTGGCTATGCTTCGTGTCCTGTATGAACTGTCCCTGGATCCTGGTGCCAGAACGCTTGCGTCCAGCTCGTTTGCACAGAAAGAGACCGGCCGGGAGAGCCGCCGCGTGTCCAAGGTGAAGGAATACATATCGGCCCATTTTGCCGACGACTTGCGCCTCGAGGATCTCGCGGCGCTGGTGGGGATGACGCCCAGCGCGTTCAGCCGCTTCTTCAAGCAGCACACCAGCCGCACGCTATCGGATTATATCATCGACATCCGGCTGGGAAAGGCGGCCCGCATGCTGGTGGATACTTCCCGGAGCATCGGCGAGATCAGCTTTGCCTGCGGCTTCAACAACCTGTCCAATTTCAACCGTATTTTCAAGGCTCGCCGCGGCTGTACCCCGCGCGATTTCAGGACGTTGTTCACCAAGAGTCGCGTCTATGTTTAAGGAATGTTAAAAAAGTATCATATTTAGTTAAATATTTTCTTTTTGTGCTGGTCGCTATCGCTTAACTTTGCGATGGATAACATATATGTCGGCCAACATAATGAAATATTCACTGAAACTTTTTTTCGCGGGGCTTTCCAGCCTCATCCTCCTCTCTTGTGCAAAACCGGGTTTCGTTACCGTCGAGAACGGCCAGTTTGTCCGTGACGGAAAGCCCTTTACTTATATAGGAACCAATTTCTGGTATGGACCCATCCTGGCCTCGGAAGGCCGCGGCGGGGATATCGACCGTCTCACGCGGGAACTGGATTACTTGCAGGCTGCGGGCCTCAGAAACCTGCGTGTGCTGGTTGGGGCCGATGGCGCAGACGGCGTCTTCTCCCGCGTGGAACCCACCCTCCAGACGGCCCCCGGCGTGTATAACGACACCCTTCTGGTGGGCCTGGACCGCTTCCTGGTGGAACTGGGCAAGCGCGATATGCAGGCTGTCCTGTATCTGAACAACTCCTGGGAATGGAGCGGCGGCTATGGCCAGTACCTCGAGTGGGCGACCGGCGAAAAGGCGCTTATCCCGCTGGAGGCCGGTTACTGGCCCTTCATGCAGCAAATGCGCAAGTTCCAGACTTCGGCAGAAAGCCAAGAGCTCTTCTATAACCATGTGAAGGCCATCGTCGGCCGCACCAACAGCATCACCGGCAAGGCTTATGCCGATGATCCCGCCATCTTCGCCTGGCAGATCGGCAACGAGCCCCGCTGCTTCTCCGACGATCCCGCAGTCCGCGACGGCTTCATTGGCTGGATGACTCAGACTGCGAGAATCATCAAGGAGATAGACCGGAACCATCTTCTGTCCACCGGCAACGAAGGCCTGATGGGCAGCGAAAACGACCCCGACCTGCTGCGGCGCATCAACAGCATCCCCGGCGTGGACTACATGACCATCCATATCTGGCCCTACAACTGGACCTGGGCAGACCCGGCCGACCTCGAAGGCACGGTAAACGACGCCATTGACCGTACGGAAGAATATATCATCGGCCATGCAAAGATGGCCCGTGAGCTGGGGCTTCCGCTGGTGTGCGAGGAGTTCGGTTTCCCGCGCGACGGCTTTTCCCCGCAGCGGACGGTCACAACGCGTGCGCGCGACCGCTATTATAAGTATGTTTTCTCCCAGGTGGGCGTCAATCTGCAGGGCGCCAACTTCTGGGGCTGGAGCGGATTCGCCCAGCCGCTTCACGAGCAGTGGCAGAGCGGAGATCCCTACACCGGGGATCCGGCCCAGGAAGCCCAGGGCCTGAACGGCGTCTATGTGACGGACACGACGCTCGACCTCATTGTCAATGCGATTAATAACTCACACAATTACAATAACTAACCATTAACCAAACTCAAGTAGCATGAAACAAAAATTTGTGACCTTCATGCTGGCACTCCTCGCCACCGCGGCCCTGTTCGCCCAGAACAAGACCGTCCGGGGAAACGTCTCTGACGCTCAGGGACCGGCGATCGGCGTGTCCGTAATGGAGAAGGGCACCCGGAACGGTGTCATCACAGACCTCGATGGAAACTACGCGATCACGGTGAAGCCCGGCGCTACGCTCGTGTTCACGTCCATCGGTTATGCAGCTCAGGAAATCGCCGTTGACGGCCAGTCCGTCATCAACGTAATCCTGAAAGAGGATGCCGAATTCCTCGACGAAGTTGTCGTCGTGGGTTACGGTACCATGAAAAAGAGCGACCTCGCCGGCGCTTCCGTTTCCATGAAGGAAGACGCCATCAAGGGCTCTATCATCACCAACATCGACCAGTCCCTGCAGGGCCGCGCCGCCGGTGTTACCGCCGTGCAGACCTCGGGTGCTCCTGGTTCTTCCTCTTCCATCCGCGTCCGTGGTCAGGCGACCATCAACGCCAACGCAGAACCTTTGTATGTGATTGACGGCGTTATTATGCAGGGCGGCGGCTCGTCCGGAGCCGACTTCGGCCTGGGTGACGCCCTGGGCAACGGTGCGGTTTCCACCGTATCCCCCCTCTCCACCATCAACCCTTCCGACATCGTGTCGATGGAAATCCTGAAGGATGCCTCGGCAACCGCCATCTACGGTGCGCAGGGTGCCAACGGTGTCGTGCTCATCACCACCAAGCGCGGTAAGAGCGGAGACGCCAAGTTCTCTTACGACGGTATGGTCGCCGTCCAGCGCCAGACCAAACGGATCGGCCTCCTGAATCTGCGTGAGTTCGCAGAGTATTACAATGACCTGGCCGCCGTAGGACAGGTGACGGAGAACGATTACTATTCCGATCCTTCCATCCTGGGCAAGGGTACCAACTGGCAGGACGCCATCTTCCGTACTGCTCTCCAGCACCAGCATCAGGTGAGTGCCCAGGGCGGTACCGAGAAGGTCCAGTACTATGTGTCCGGTTCCTTCATGGACCAGCAGGGTACCATCATCGGCTCCGAGTTCAAGCGTTTCGGCCTCCGTGCCAACCTGGACGCCCAGCTCAAGGAATGGTGGAAGATCGGCCTCAGCGCCGCTTATTCCAACACCGATGAGAACATGAAGCTGGCCGATTCCGACGAAGGTATCATCGGCTACTCCCTCACTTCGCTGCCTTCCGCCCCTATCTACGACCAGGACGGAAACTACTACAGCATTACCATGAAGAACTACTCCATCATCAACCCCGTGGCTATGGCCATGCTGGAGCAGATTCTCCTCAAACGTCAGAAAATCAACGGTAATATCTTCTCAGACATTACCTTCCCCTTCTTCAGGGATCTCACCTGGCACGCCGAACTGGACTATGACCTGTCCTATTCGAAGGCCGACACCTTCAACCCTTCGGTGAGCTTCGGTTCCTACCAGCGCGACGCCAACGAGGTTCGCTCCCAGAAGAACAACTCCATCTACTGGTCGGTGAAGAACTACCTCACCTACAGCAAGACTTTCGGCAAGCACAGCATTTCCGCCATGGCTGGCCAGGAAGCCTGGGAAAGCCGCTGGGACTACATGAGCGTGTTCAATACCGCCCTCCCGTCCAACGACGTGGTGAACCCTTACCTGGGTTCCGGAACGCCCACCATCGGCTACGGTTTCGGTTCGTCCGCCATGGCCTCTTTCTTCACCCGTGAGACTTACAACTACGACAACCGCTATATCGGTACTTACACTTTCCGTTACGACGGCTCGTCCAATTTCGGTCCCAACAAGCGCTGGGCTCCGTTCCACTCTTTCGCCCTCGCATGGCGCTTCACCAACGAGAAGTTCTTCCCGCAGGGTCTGAAGAATGTCGTCAACGACGGTAAGCTCCGTCTGGGCTGGGGCCAGACCGGCAACTCCGGAATCGGCTCCTACAAGTGGGGCGCGTCCATGACCAAGGTGGCCACCGGCCTGGGCGCCGGCTACCGCCAGAGCAACATCCCCAACCTGGACATCATGTGGGAAAAGCAGGAACAGCTCAACGTGGGCCTGGACCTGAGTCTGTTCAACAACCGCCTGTCCCTTGTGGCCGAGTGGTACGACAAAAAGTCCAACGATATGCTCATGCCGCTGCAGCTGCCCTCCTACATGGGTACGATGGGCAACGTTTCCTCTGCCCTGGCCGCTCCCTGGGGTAACTACGGTTACATTGACAATACCGGTTTCGAACTCACCCTCTCGGCCCATCCCGTTGCAGGCAAGGACTTCCACTGGAGCAGTGAAGGACAGATTTCCTTCAACCGTAACAAACTGGTCGCCCTGGCCGGTACGGCATCGGCCGCCATCGTGGGCTACGGCCAGTGGAACGACGTAGTGTCCGTCTCCAATATCGGCGAGCCCCTCTACAGTTTCTATGGATTCGTCACCGACGGCATCTATCAGAACATCGAGGAAGTGATGGCCGGTCCCGTCACCGAAAGCATGAAGAACACCACCGTCGATGCCGACGGCGTCGCGCATCCTTCCCAGAATATGGCCGATTACAACCAGTACAACACCACCTGGGTGGGTGATATCCGTTTCAAGGATATCAACGGCGACGGCAAGATCACCGAGAGCGACCGTACCAACATCGGCTCTCCCATGCCCAAGTTCACCTTCGGCTGGACCAATACGTTCACCTACAAGAACTGGGACCTGAGCATCTTCATCAACGGTTCCTATGGCAACAAGGTATTCAATTACCTGAACATGCGCGTGGGCAACATGAAGAACGCCTGGGCCAACCAGCCCACCTCCGTCTTGGACCGCACCCGGCTGGAGGCCATCGACCCCGGAAAGACCTACGACGGAACCAACAAGATCTGGAACTGGTATGAGGATCCGGAGAATGTCCAGGTGAAGAACCCCGGCGCCACGCTGCCGCGTGCCACCACGGGTGATCCCAACAACAACTCCCGTATGAGCGACCGTTACATCGAAGACGGCTCCTACCTGCGTGTCAAGAACATCACCCTGGGTTACACCTTCCCCAAGAAGGCCCTGGAAAAGATGAAGATCGAGAATCTGCGCATCCAGATGAACATCCAGAATCTGCTCACTTTCACCAAGTACAGCGGATATGATCCCGAAATCGGCGCGAGCACCGCTTCCGTGAACGTGATGGGCCTGGATAACGGCCGTTATCCTTCTCCTACCGTATATTCTCTTGGTGTCAATGTCACATTCTAATCAAGGGAGGAAAAGAAAATGAAAAATACTTTGAAATATATTGCTCTGGCCGCTGTACTGGTAATGGGCGCTTCTTCCTGCGAGAAATTCCTGGACCGCCCTGCCGAGGACAACTACAATTCCCAGAACTTCTACCAGGATGCCGACCAGTGCATCCAGGGCGTGAACTATCTGTACAACTCTCCCTGGTACGACGCCATCCGCGGCTTCTACCGCGTGGGTGAGTGTTTTGCCGGCAACTACTACATGGGGGACAAGAACCCCTACATGCAGTTCACGGTAAACGGCTCCAACGACGAGCTGCGCGACATGAGTTATTCCCTGTGGGGCGTGAACGCGCACGCCACTACGGTTTACAACCGTCTCAAGCAGACCACCGGCGTGGACAAGGCTGTCGTTGACATGTGCATGGGTGAAGCCCTCACCTGGAAAGCGTTTGCCTATTTCTTCCTGGTGCGCAGCTTCGGTGACGTTCCCATCATCCATGACATGAACAGCCTCATTGCGAACAACTCCTACAATTCTGTTCCCAAGGCCCCCAAGGAGGATGTTTACAAATACATTGTGATGACCTTGGAAAAGGCCCTCACGCTTCTTCCGAAGAAAGTGGCCAACAAGGACGGCCGCATTGACTACTACAGCGCCGAAGCCCTCCTCGCCAAGGTTTACCTGCAGAAGGCCGGTGTCACCGGCACGCTCAACCAGGAAGACCTGGACAAGGCGGCTTTCTATGCCAAGGATGTCATCCAGAACTCCGGCCGCGAGCTGCTGGAAGTGTATTCCGACAATTTCCGCATGCAGAACAACAAGAACCTGGAGGCTCTCATCTCCTGGCACTGGGATGCATCGTGCCAGCCCTGGACCACCCAGAACTCTTTCCAGTGCGATATCGCCCCGAAGGGATTCGACGAGTTTGCCGATACCTGGGGACAGTGGGCAGGCCCCACCATCGCCCTGCAGGACCAGTTCCACGTGAGCGCCCTGGAGAACCCGGCCGACCGGCACGACATCGATACCCGCCGCAAGGCCACCATGCTCCTTCCCGGCGATGTGTGTGAATACTTGTGGACCACCAACGGCGGTTTTGACTACCTCCGTTTCTTCTACGACGAGAACTACGGCCCCTCCGGCGGCTCCAACGCCTCGGAAGGCAGCTTGAACAGCCCTACCGGCGCCATGTGCGTGAAGTTCCTCTATGGAGACGGTGAAGATCACAAGGCCGCCCTGGGCGTGAGCGCCGGCCGTATGGCCAATGGCCTTGCCACCCATGTGCTGCGCCTTTCCGACGTGTATCTGGTGTACTGCGAGGCCAAGCTCAACGGCCCCGGGACCAGCACGACGGACGCTCTCGCCCTTGAATGCTTCAACGCCGTGCGCCGCCGCGCCATCCCTTCCTGGACCGACAAGACCTCCATCACCTTCGAGGATGTGTTCAAAGAGCGCAACCTGGAGCTGGCTCTGGAAGGAGACCGCTGGTACGACTACGTGCGCGTAGGCTATTACAACACGGCCTTCGCGGTGAACGACATCATGAACCAGCGCCGCAATGCCTGGGACAAGTCCCTGGACGATGCCTGCAAGGCATACTACAACGGCGGAGCCTGGGACATGAGCGACATCCAGTACGATGAGGACGAGTTTGCCCCTACGGAGGCCGCAATCATTTCCAAGCTGGGGTCCCTCCCGTTCCCGTCCGAGGACGTCGTCTATAACCAGAAACTGGACCAGGATGTCGAGCCCTTCGACTTCAGCACCGTCGAGTTTTAATCCTTAACACAGTAAGCAATGAAAAAGATCGTAAATAAAATAAGCATCTATGCGGTAGCCGCTCTCAGTGCAGCCGTCTGCTTCACTGCGTGCCAGGATGACCCGGACCGCTTCCGTCTTACCGACGGCAAGCCTACGGTTTACTATGTGCGCCCCGTGAAGGCTTCCGCGGCAGATTCCCTGCTCACCAGCGCCTATATGGGCAACAGCGTTTGCCTGGTGGGTGAAAATCTCACCAGCGTATATAAGCTCCTGTTCAATGACCAGGAGGCCGTTCTCAATAACAGCTACATTACCCGGAACACCCTGCTGGTGGATGTCCCCAGCGAGATTCCCGGCATGGTGACCAACAAGATGTACCTGATTACCCGCGGCGCCGACACCGTGAAGGTGGACTTCAGCGTGCTGGTTCCCGGCCCTTCCATTACGGCCATGAAGAACGAGCATGCCGCTCCCGGCTCCGTCACCACCCTGTACGGAGACTTCTTCGTGGACGACCCCAGCGTCCCGCTTTCCATCAGCGTGGGCGACATTCCCGCCCGTATCAAGAGCTTCAGCAAGGGCACCATCGACTTCGAGGTACCCGCTGCGGCAGCGGCCGGCAGTCCCATCAAGGTGAAGACCATCTACGGCGAAGCCAAATCGGCCTTCTTCTACAAGGATACCCGCGGTCTGCTGTTCAACTTCGACACCGACCCGCATCCCGGCAACCATGGCTGGCATGCCCAGAAGATCGAGACCGACGACACCGCGCTGGACGGCAACTTCCTGCGCCTGGGAGATCCCGGCGTTACGATGAATGCCGAAGGTGGCTGGAATGACAGCAACTTCTCCTTCGAGTACTGGCCGGGCAACTGGGGCGATCCCGAGACCTATGAGGGCGGCGAACGCCTGACCGACTTTGCCGACTTCTCCGACTGGAAGAACATGGCCCTCAAGTTCGAACTCTTTGTCCCGTCCTCCAATCCCTGGAGCGCCGGTGCCATGCAGCTCATCGTGGGCGGCGTGGAGAAGATTTCCTACGGTGCCGCAGGCGCGAAGGATCTTGACGGAAAGACCCTCGCGGGCTGCAACAACACGTATTTCAACAACGATGAACTGCCCCGTGGACTGTATTCTCCCTGGACGGCTTCCGGCTCCTTTGACACGGCTGACGAATGGGTTACCGTAACGGTTCCTTACGCCAACTTCTCCTACGGATTCTCCGGCGGTGCCGCTACCGGCTCCCTCAATGCTGAAGATTTCACTTCCCTTACTATCTTTGTAGTCGAAGGCGGTGTGACCGGTACCGAATGCCAGCCCGTCATCAAGATTGACAACATCCGTGCTGTTCCCCTTAAATAATGACAAGCCTTATGAAAAAAATATTTCAACTGACTTCCATCCTGGCTGTGCTTTCCCTGCTGGTGCTCTCCTGCTCCCGCAAGGAACTCAGCACCGACCAGTATGACAGTGCGAAGGTTGTTCTGCAGGCCTATGGCCCCCAGCCGGTTGTGCGTGGCGGAACCCTCCGCTTCGTGGGCTCCAACCTGGACCAGGTGGCCACTGTCACCATTCCCGGCGTTGAGCCCCTCGCCCCCGAGGTGGTCACCTCCGGTGTCCATTCCGAGATCCGCGTCACCGTCCCCAAAGACGGACCCGTTCCGGGTTTCCCGGTCCTGACCCTCCAGGACGGCACCACCCTCACCGGTAAGACCCAGATCACGTTCGACGAGCCCATCTCCATCGAAGAGTTTACATCCGGCACCATCTATCCCGGAGAGACGCTCACCATCAAGGGCGACTACTTCAACCTCATCCATGAGATTGTCTTCGCCAGCAAGGTGAAGGTCTCCGAGGACGAATTCATCTCCCATTCCCGTTACGAGATCAAGGTGGCCGTTCCCGAAGAAGCCCAGACCGGAAAGTTCTCCCTGGGCACGGTGGACGAGACCAAGATCGATGCCGAGAGTGCCGATGACAAGGCCCTCCTGGCCACTCTGAACCTCATCGAGTCCGAGACCGACCTTACCGTGGGCACGGCCGCAGGTGTTTTCCCGGAAGAGGCCATCAAGGCGTACGAGGAGATTGCCATCAGCGGCTCCCATCTGCTCCTGGTGGAGGATATCACCATCGGCGGCAACTACTCGGTCCCCGAGTTCGAGGCCACCGACAGTGAAATCACCTTCGAACTTTCCGCACTTGCCCCGGATGGCGAGGTGGCCCTGGTGATGGCTTCCGGCGTGAGCGTTCCCATCGGCACGCTTACTACCGTGGCTCCTTCCGAGCTGGCCGTGAGCCCCGCTCCCATCAAGGCCGGCGCCGTCCTCACCGTTACCGGTAAGGACCTGGATCTGGTGGACAACATCGTCGTGGGCGGCGAGGGCCTCTCGGACTTTGACCGTGAGGCCACCGGCACGGAGATCAGCTTCCCCGTTCCCGAAAAGGCTGTCGAAGGAGATGTGGTTCTGATCATGGTGAACCGCAAGCAGGTAAGCGTTCCCTTCACCCTGGTCAAGCCCGAGGTGACCGGTTTCAGCGCCAATCCTGCCGCTGCCGGCTCTCCCATCACCATTGAAGGTACGGACCTGGACCTGGTGGCCGCGGTTACCTTCGGCGGCGGTGTCAAGGTGAATGTCGAGGCTACGGAAACGGCGATCACTGTCTCCGTACCCACCACGGCCGAAAGCGGTGACCTCATCCTCAACCTCAAGAACGGCACTACGCTCAGCGCCGGCAAACTGGAGGTGGACAAGCCCGTAGCCTGCTATATCCTCACCGATCTTTCCGAAATGGAAATCCACGGCGGTTCCGTCGTGACGGTGGAAGTAGCTAACGAGTCGGTCCTGACCGGCGTCCAGGTCAACGGCGAGGCAGTCCAGTATATACTTAACGGAAATGCCCTGTTCATCTGCATGCCTGCCATGGCCGGTTCCGGTACGGTCATCCGCCTGGAGTCCTCCAACGGTGCCGTCGAATATACGGTGGAAGCTATTCCTGCGACCATTATCGAAACGGTGGTGATGAATCAGGAACGGAACCTGGGCAGCTGGGCCAACGAGGAAGCCGGCGGTGCCTTCCGCCTGTATAAGGCCGACCTTACTGCGGCCGGATTTGCCGAGGGCGTGATTCTCCGCTTCTACGTTTCCCAGTTCGCCTACGCCCAGCTTCAGATCAACGATGCCAACTGGGGCCAGATAGCCATACCTAAGTTCGGCGAAGGCGAAGCTCCCGAGACGATTGATGTGGAGGTGGATGCCGCCTTCTATGCCAAAGTCATGGAGACGAGCGACGGATGGGGCGACACGGGTATGGTCGTCCAGGGTGAAGGCCTTGTGGTGAAGAAAGTTTCCGTCGTTGTGGACAACTCCGAGACCGTCCTGATGAACCAGGAGAGAAACCTGGGCAGTTGGGCCAACGAGGAAGCCGGCGGTGCCTTCCGCATCTATAAAGCAGACCTTGCCGCAGCCGGAATCAAACCCGGCAAGACACTCCGCTTCTACGTTTCCCAGTTTGCCTTTGCCCAGCTCCAGATCAATGATGCCAACTGGGGCCAGATAGCCTGCCCTAAGTTCGATGAGGGGGCTGCTCCCGCCATCATTGATGTGGTCATGGATGCCGACTTCTGTACTACCGTCATGGAAACAAGTGACGGGTGGGGAGATACGGCCATGGTAGTCCAGGGCGAGGGCCTGATAGTGACCAAGGTAACGCTTAAATAATCCTTTTCTAATCCGGGGGGACCTGACCGTCCCTCCGGGTTCCCATTAACAAAGCCCCTCTAAAACTGTAAAACTATGAGATTGTTAACTCGAACTATTATTCTCTTCACAGCCATCTTGGCATGTGCATGCAATAAGGCAGGTGCAGGCGGTTCCACGGACCCCAAGGCGCCTGCCGCCATCACTCTAAGCCCGGAGTCCATTACCCTTGCGGCTTCGGAGTCAAGCCAGGAGGTCATTATCCTGAGCCCGGAGCGTCCCGTCGTGGGCATCCCGTCGGCGGCCCGAAGCTGGCTCAGCTTCTCGGAAAAAGGAGTGTACAAGGGCTACAAGCTCACCGTTACGCTGAAGGCTGCCCCCAACGAAAAGTTCGAGGACCGCACGGCGGAAGTGACCATCACGGCCAAAGGTGTGGCCGCCAAAACCATCACCGTGGTTCAGAAGGCCAAGGAAGTGATTCCGGATCCGGAACTGGTGGATAACGATGCCGTGGCCATGAGCCGTACCCTGGCCCTTGGCTGGAATATGGGCAATCATTTCGACGGTTATTACAACGGACCCTGGGCCGGCGAAAACGAAGGTTATCCCAGCGAGACCGCCTGGCAGGCACAGGTGGCTACCCCGGCCCTGTTCACCGCCGTGAAGGCTGCCGGTTTCACCAGCGTCCGCATTCCCGTCTCCTGGCTCAGGATGATCGGCCCCGCTCCGGAGTACACCATAGACGAAGCCTGGATCAACCGCGTTTACGAGGTGGTTCAGTATGCCCACGCCGAGGGATTCAAGGTCATCATCAACATGCACCATGACGAGAACCACGGCTCCGACAACACTTACCAGTGGCAGGACATCAAAAATGCAGTGAACGATCCCGCCCTGAACGAGGCCATCAAGGCGAAGATTGCCGGTGCATGGACCAACATCGCCAACAAGTTCAAGGACTGCGGCACCGACTGGCTCATCATGGAGGGCTTCAATGAAATCAACGACGGCGGCTGGGGATGGAGTGCCGATTTTCGCGCCGACCCTACCCGCCAGTGCAACATCCTCAACGAGTGGAACCAGGTTTTCGTGACCGCTGTCCGCGCTACCGGAGGCAATAACGCCACCCGCTGGCTGGGGGTGCCCTCCTACGCCGCCAACCCGGCCTATGTCCGTTACATGACCCTGCCCGAAGATCCCGCCGGCAAACTCATGATATCCGTCCACTTCTACGACCCCTCCGAATACACCATCGGAGAAACCCAGTACAGCGACTGGGGCCACACCGGCGCAGTAGGGAAGAAGGCCCCTGGCAGCGACGAGGATCATGTGCAGGAAGTATTCAATAACCTCTATACCAACTATGTAGCCAAGAATATCCCCGTCTATATAGGAGAGTTCGGCTGCTCTTCACGCAGCAAGACTGACACGCGCGCGTGGAAATTCTACCTCTATTACATGGAGTATGTGGTGAAGGCCGCCAAGGTCTTCGGCATGCCCTGCTTCCTGTGGGACAACGGCGCCGAGGGCACCGGACGGGAACAGCACGGTTACTTCAATCATGGGGACGGCAGTTACATCGGAGCCAGCCGGGAACCCGTGGAAGTGATGGTCCGCGCCCGTACCAGCGAAGATCCCACTTATACCCTTCAGTCTGTTTTTGATTCAGCACCTGTTTTTTAATGAAAAAGATTAGTTTTATATTTGTAGCTGTGACCCTTATGGCCTGCAGCAGTGAAATGGATTCATCCAAGAACCAATTGACGGCGCGCCTTTCTTCCCTGGCGGAAAATGGCCGGATAGCCTATGCCCATCAGGACGACCTTGCCTACGGCCACGCCTGGTGCGTGGAGGACTGGGAAAGTGACGCCCTGGAGCGTTCGGACGTCAAGGATGTCGCCGGCAAGTATCCCGCCATGGTGGGCTTCGACCTCGGAGACATCGAGCACGGCAGCGAGAAGAACCTGGACGGTGTCCCCTTCGGGCTCATGCGGAAGGCAGCCCTCCAGCACATCGCGCGCGGGGGTATGGTCACCTTCTCCTGGCACCCGGACAACCTCGTTACTGGTGGAGACGCTTGGGACGTTTCCTCGGACCAGGTGGTGAAATCCATCCTTCCCGGAGGGGAAAAGCACGACGAATTCATGGTATGGCTGCAGCGTGCGGCCGATTTTATCGAGAGCCTCGGAGACGTGGCCGTCATCTTCCGGCCCTGGCACGAGAATCTTGCCAGCTGGTTCTGGTGGGGCGGTAAACTTTGTACGCCTGAGGAGTACCAGGAACTCTATCGCATGACCTGGCGCTATTTCACCAAGGAGCGCGGCCTTTCCAACATCCTGTGGTGCTATTCCCCCAACGGACCTATTCCGGCCGGGGAATACATGTCCCGCTATCCCGGAGACGAATACGTGGATATCCTGGGAACCGACATTTATGAATTCGTTGCTCCCGGAGAATCGATGGCCGATGCCGGCGCACGCTTCGGCGCCGAGGTGAAGGACATGCTCTCGACACTGGTGACCCTTGGTGCCGGGCATAATAAACTCATATGCTTCAGCGAAACCGGCCTGGAGGGTATTCCGGATGCCAACTGGTGGTGCAATGCCCTGTATCCTGCCATTCAGGGTTTCCCCATCTCCTATGTTCTCACCTGGCGCAATGCGCATGACCGCCCCGGTCACTTCTACGGCCCCTGGAAAGGTTATGGGGGAGAGGAAGACTTCAAAGCATTCGCGGCTCAGGATAAAATACTTTTGTTAGACTAGATTTATGACTTTTGAAGAACGTCTGGAGTGGCTCAGACACAGCCACCGCCAGCTGATAGAGAAGAAGAACTTTCCTGTTGAAGGAAACGGCATATACGAGCGTTACGAGAATCCCATCCTCACGGCGGAGCATGCTCCCCTGGAATGGCGTTACGACTTGAACAAGGCGACGAATCCCTACCTGATGGAGCGCCTGGGCGTGCATGCCACGCTCAACAGCGGCGCCATCAAGTGGAAGGGCAAGTACGTGATGGTGGTCCGCGTGGAGGGCAATGACAGAAAATCCTTCTTTGCCGTGGCCGAGAGCCCGAACGGCGTGGACAACTTCCGCTTCTGGCCCCGTCCCGTCACCATGCCCGAGTGGGGAGAACCCGCCACCAATATCTATGACATGCGCCTTACCGCCCACGAGGACGGTTGGATCTACGGCATTTTCTGCGTAGAACGCAAGGACCATACGGCCGAGGGAGACCTCTCCGCCGCGACGGCCGCCGCCGGCATCGCCCGCACCCGGGACCTGGTGAACTGGGAGCGCCTGCCGGACCTGAAGGCCGCCAGCCAGCAGCGCAACGTGGTGCTGCACCCGGAGTTCGTGAACGGGAAATATGCCTTGTACACACGTCCGCAGGACGGCTTTATCGACGCCGGAAACGGCGGAGGAATCGGCTGGGCTCTGGTGGACAGCATGGAAAACGCTGTGGTGAAGGAAGAGAAAATCATCAACAGCCGTTTCTACCATACCATCAAGGAGGTGAAGAACGGCGAGGGCCCGCACCCCATCAAGACCCCGAAGGGCTGGCTTCACCTGGCCCACGGCGTACGGGGCTGCGCCAGTGGCCTGCGCTATGTTCTTTACCTGTACATGACTTCCCTGGAAGACCCCACGAAGGTCATCGCCCAGCCCGGCGGCTTCTTCATGGCCCCGGAGGGAGGGGAGTACATCGGCGACGTGATGAACGTGCTCTTTTCCAACGGCTGGATTGCCGACGAAGACGGCCGCGTGTTCATCTACTATGCTTCCTCCGACACCCGCATGCATGTAGCCACGTCCACGGTGGACCGTCTGGTGGATTACTGCATGAACACGCCCGAGGACGGGCTGCGTACCGGCCTGTCGGTGGAAACCCTGAACAGGCTTATCGACAGAAATCAATAAACTTATGTCCCGTTTCAAACCCTTTTGGACCGCCGCCCTTGCCCTTGCGCTGCTTGGTTGCCAGCGCAGCGAGGTCGTCGTCCGGACTGCCGGGGGACCGGCGGTCCGCCTGCAATTCGTGAACCCTGAAGTGGTGCGCGTGAGCGTTTCTCCGGACGGAAAGTTCCGTGACCGCGAAAGCCTGATGGTCCTTCCCCAGAAGGACTTCCACGACTTCAAGGTAAAAACCGTGGACGGATGGGTGTGCGTCACCACATCCTCCCTGCAGGTGAAGATTGCCCTTTCCGACGGTGAGACGGCCTTTTACCGGGCCGATGGAACGCCTCTCGCCCTGGATGGCCATGCTTCCTTTGAAGCCAATGGCGAGGCCTGGAGCACCACGGTGAGCTACGCCTCCGCCGAGGACGAGGCCTTTTACGGCCTGGGCCAGCATCAGGCAGGGGAGTTCGACCACAAGGGCCGCCGGGAGGAGCTGTATCAGTACAACACCAAGATCAGCGTCCCCGTCGTGGTTTCCAACAAGGGTTATGGCATGTTGTTCGACGCCTACTCCCAGGGCCGATGGGGATCGGCCCAGCCGTACCGCCAGCTGGGAGAGGTCTTCGACCTCGAGCTGAAGGGGACTTACCGGACGGCCTCCGGCACCACCCTGGTGCAGCGGGAAGACAGCCTTTTCTACGAAAACGAGTGGGCTATCCGGAATCTTCCTCAGATTCCGCTTTCCGGCGCCCGGGTGAGTTATGACGGTACCATCACCGCCCGTGAGAGCGGAGATTATCACTTCATCCAGTACTATGCCGGCTTCCAGCGCACGCTGGTAGGCGGCGAGGAGGTGATGAGCCGTCGCTGGCGTCCGGCCTGGAACCCCAACAGCTACAAGTTTACCGTGCATCTGGAGAAAGGCGTTCCCACGCCCGTGCACATCGATTGGGAGCCGGACGGGGGCGTCTCTTACATCGGCCTTCGCGTTGCACCGCTGGAGAGCCCTGCACAGGAGTCCCGCCTCACGTACTGGAGCGAATACGAACCCCAGGCCGACTATTACTTCATGGCCGGGGAGAACTATGACGCCGTTATCCGGGATTACCGTCTCCTTACCGGCAAGGCCCAGGTGATGCCCAAATGGGCACTGGGCTTCTGGCAGAGCCGCGAGCGTTACGCCACGCAGGAGGACCTGGTGGAAACCCTGCGGGAAATGCGCAACCGCCACATCCCCGTGGACAACATCGTCCAGGACTGGCAGTACTGGACGGAGGACCAGTGGGGAAGCCATGAATTTGACACTTCCCGTTACCCCGACCCCGAAAGGATGCTGGACGACGTGCACGACATGAGCGCGCACTTCATGATTTCCGTCTGGCCCAAGTTCTATACTAACACGGAGCACTACAGGGAACTGAAGGAGGCCGGCTTTGCCTACACCCACGCCGAGGAAGACAGCCTCGAAGACTGGCTGGGCCACCGGCAGAGTTTCTATGACGCCTATGCTCCCGGCGGCCGCCGGATGTTTTGGCGCCAGATGGACGAGTGCCTCTACTCCCGCTATGGCAGGAAAATCGACGCCTGGTGGATGGATGCCAGCGAACCCAATCTTCGCGACTGCCTTCCGCTGGAATACATGAAATGGCTGCTGGAACCCAACGCCCTTGGCTCCAGCCGTGAATACTTCAACGCCTACGCCCTGGTGAACGCCCAGGCTATTTACGAAGGACAACGCAGCGTGGACCCCGACAAACGGGTGTTCCTCCTTACGCGTAACGGATTCGGCGGCCTGCAGCGTTACAGCACCGCTTCCTGGAGCGGCGACATCGGCACCACCTGGACCGACATGCGCATGCAGATGGCAGCCGGCCTGAACTATTCCATGAGCGGCATCCCGTTATGGGGAATGGATATCGGCGGCTTCTCGGTCCTCGGGAAATTCCACGACCCGGCGAATGCCGACGAGTGGCGGGAACTCCAGACCCGCTGGCACCAGCTGGGTGCCTTCGTGCCGCTGTTCCGCACCCACGGACAGTATCCCCGCCGCGAGCTGTGGAACATTGCGCCGGAGGGATCATCGGCCTACAACAGCATCCTGTGGTACATGCAGCTGCGTTATCGCCTGATGCCTTATCTGTATTCCCTCGCCGGGGCCGTCCACTTCGAGGACGCCACCATGATGCGCGGCCTGCCGATGGACTATCCCGACGATCCCGAGGTTCGCGACCTCTCGGACCAGTGGCTCCTGGGCCCGTCCCTGATGCCGTGCCCGGTGTATGAGTACAAGGCCCGTTCGCGCAGCGTCTATCTTCCCGCAGGCGGATGGTATGATTTCTACAACGGCACTTACTATCCCGGCGGCGGCCGCATCACCGCGGAGGCTCCCTTCGAGCGCATGCCGCTGTTCGTGAAGGCGGGAAGCATCATCCCCTTCGGCCCGTCCATCGAATATACGGACCAGAAGCCGGCCGACGAGATTCTCCTGGTCATATTCGCCGGGGCCGACGCTTCGTTTACCCTCTATGAGGACGACGGCGTAAGCTACGCCTACGAGAAGGGCCGGTACAGCACCATCGATTTCACCTGGGACGACGAAGCCCGCCAGCTGCTGATCGGCGCGCGGAAGGGCTCCTACCCCGGATTCCTGAAAAGCCGGACTTTCCGTGTCTGCGTGGTGGATCCGGAGCATCCGCACCCGTACGACCCGGACGGATACGCCGCCATGAACGTGGTCTATGACGGCCGTTCCTACTCAGTAAAACTGTAACCAAGTACTATATGAAGAATTACCTAATCCCCGTTGCAATGCTATCTGCTGTTTGTTCCTGTAACGCGCCCAAGACCGCACCTGCCATTCCCTCCGACAAAGCCGTCGAGGCCCAGGTGGAACGTGTGCTGGGAAAGATGACCCTGGAAGAGAAGGCTGGGCAGCTGGTACAGCTGAATATCTCCACCCTTGAGGACGACACCCACGAGGCAATCGATACCGCCAAACTGAACCTGATTATCGGCCACTACAAGGTGGGCTCCATCCTGAACGTGATGCACGACGCTGCGCATTCCCGCGAACACACCTCCGCCATGGTCCGCCAGATCCAGGAAAAGTCCATGAAGGAGATTGGAATCCCCTGCATCTATGGCCTGGACATGATCCACGGCGCTTCCTATATCAACGAAGGCTCCCTGTATCCCCAGGAAATCAACCTGGCCGCCACTTTCAACCGCGACTTCGCCCGTCAGATGGGCGAGGCCATGGCTTACGAGACCCGCGCCACGCAGGTGCCGTGGGTGTTCTCTCCGGTGATGGACCTGGGCCGCGACCCGCGCTGGCCGCGTATCTGGGAGAGTTACGGTGAAGACCCTTACCTCCAGGCCGAGATGGCCCGCGAGGAAACCCTGGCCCTCCAGGGTACGGATCCGAACCACATCGACCTGCAGCATGTGGCCGTTTCCATCAAGCACTTCATGGGCTACGGCGTGCCGGCTTCCGGTAAGGACCGTACGCCTGCCTATATCGCGGAGAACGACCTCCGCGAGAAGTTCTTCGCCCCGTTCCTCGCGTGCTTCCGTGCCGGCGCCCTCACCGCTATGGTGAACTCGGCCTCCATCAACGGCATTCCCACCCACGCCAACGCCATGCTGCTCTCCGGATGGGTGAAGGAACAGCTGAACTGGGACGGTATGCTGGTAACCGACTGGGCCGATATAGACAACCTCTATGTGCGTGATCACGTGGCCGCCGACAAGAAGGAGGCCGTCGCCATGGGTATCAACGCCGGTATCGACATGATTATGGACCCCTATGATCCCGCCTGCTGCGATGTCATCGTGGAACTGGTGAAGGAAGGCCGGATTTCCGAGGCCCGCCTCAATGACGCCGTGCGCCGCGTGCTGCGCCTGAAAGTCCGTCTGGGCCTGTTCGAGAATCCCCTCTGGGAAGAGCAGGAGTATCCGGAATTCGCCTGCGAACGCTTCGCCAGGGAGTCTTATGCCGCCGCCCTCGAATCCGAGGTGCTCCTCAAGAACGACGGCATCCTGCCCATCCCTGAGCATAAGAAGATTTTCGTAACCGGTCCCAATGCCAACAGTCTTCGCGCTCTCAACGGCGGTTGGAGCTATCGCTGGCAGGGTGCCGCCGACGAATATGTCCCTCAGTACAACACCATTCTGGAGGCCCTGCAGGCCCGTTTCCCGCATGTGACCTATGCCCCCGGCGTCGTGTATGACGAGACGCCCATGGCCTGGGAGAAGGAAGACGCTTCCGGCATTGCCAAGGCTGTCGCCGCCGCCCGCGGAGCCGACATCATCATCGCCTGCGTAGGTGAAAACTCCTACTGCGAGACGCCCGGCAACATGGACGACCTCAACCTGTCCGGAAACCAGAAGAGACTGGTCCGTGAACTGGCCGCCCTTGGAAAGCCCGTCGTGCTGGTGCTTAACGAAGGCCGTCCCCGCCTCATCGGCGATATCGAGCCTTTGGCCGCCGCGGTGGTGGACGTGATGCTGCCCTCCAACCATGGCGCCGACGCCCTGGCCGCCCTGCTTTCCGGCGACGAGAACTTCTCCGGCAAGCTGCCCTTTACCTATTCCAAGCACATCAACGCCCTGCATACCTACGACTACAAGGTGTCCGAGCACCGCGAGACCATGGGAGGCTCCTACAACTATGACGCGGTCATGGATGTGCAGTGGCCCTTCGGCCATGGCCTCAGCTATACCACCTTTGCCTACTCCAACCTGCAGGTCACTTGTCATTCTGAGCGTAGCGAAGAATCTGTTTCCTTCAAGGACGGCGATGTCCTGAAGGTGAGCGTGGATGTGACCAATACCGGCAAGCGTGCCGGCAAGGAGGCCGTGCTGCTGTACAGCTCCGACCTCGTGGCTTCCCTCATCCCGGACGTGAAGCGCCTCCGCGGCTTCGAAAAAATCGCCCTGGAACCGGGTGAGACCAGGACCGTCACCTTCGAGCTGCCCGCTTCCGACCTGGCATTCGTCGGGGCCGACGGCCGATGGCGCCTGGAGGCCGGCGAGTTCCGCATCGGCGCCGGCGGTCTTGGCAAACTGGTGAAGTGCACCGAGACCAAGATTTGGGATACCCCTAATAAATAACACATATGGAGACCAAAACCGATCTGTTTCTGATGGAGGTCAGGGATAACCTGACCTCCAATATTCTGCCTTTCTGGCTCAAGCTCAAAGACCCGCGCGGTGGCTTCTATGGAGAAGTGTCGGCCGACGGGTCTGTTTTTTATGACGCCCCCCGCGGCGTCATCCTCAACGCCCGGCTCATCTGGAGCTTCGCGGCCGCTTACGGCGCCCTCCAGAATACGGAATACCTGGTGGCGGCCATGCATGCGCGCGACTGGTTCCTGGACCATTTCTGTGACCACAAGAACGGCGGCGTGTACTGGAGCGTCACCGCGGAAGGGGAGCGTCTGGATACCAAGAAGCAGCTCTATGCCCAGGGTTTTGCCATCTATGCCCTGGCCGAACTGTACCGCGTAAGCGGAGACGAGGAATCCCTGAAAAACGCCATCAACCTGTACAGGGTGGTGGAAACCTATTTCAAGGATACGGTGAACGGCGGATACATTGAGGCGCTGGCGCGGGACTTCTCCCCGCTGGAGGATATGTCCCTGAGCGCCCATGACATCAACGCCGACAAAACCATGAATTCCCACCTTCACATCCTGGAGGCCTACTCCAACCTTTATCAGGTGTGGCCGGATGAAGGCCTGAAGGCTGCGCTGGAGGCGCTGCTGGAGATCATGGGTACCCGTATCATGGGACCGGACGGCCATCTGCAGCTCTACTTTAAGAAAGACTGGACGGTGCTTCCCGGTGCGGTTTCGTATGGCCACGACATCGAGACCTCCTGGCTCCTTCTGGAAGCCGCTTTCGCCCTGCGTGACGCAGACCTTGTGAACCGCGTGCGGCCGTGGGCGGCTCGGATCGGCCAGGCCGGAAACGAGGGCCTCCTGCCCGACGGCTCCCTCCGTTACGAGAAACTGCCGGACGGGCACTGCGACGATTCCCGCCAGTGGTGGGTGCAGGCCGAGACCGTCGTCGGCAACCTCTGGCTCTGGAAGTATCATGCCGAGGCCCGGGGCTGGGACCGCGCCCTCGGCGCCTGGAGTTACATCAAGGACCATCTGGTGGATCCCCTCTCCGGAGAGTGGTGGTGGGCAATCCTGCCCGACGGTTCCCGGGACGCTTCCCAGCCCAAGGCGGGCTTTTGGAAATGCCCCTATCACAACACCCGTATGTGCCTCCAGGTCTTGTCTGTGTTGTAACTTTTTTGTAATTTTGAAGCGTTAACCACAATCGTAGATGTCTGCAAAACTATCCGAGAAAATAGGCTATGGACTGGGGGATTTCGCCTCCTCCATGTTCTGGAAAATCTTTTCTTACTACCTTCCCATTTTCTATTCCGACGTGTTCGGCCTCAGGCCGGCCCATGCGGCTACCTTGCTGCTGGTGACCAAACTCTATGACGCCATCTCAGATCCCGTGATGGGCCTTGTGGCAGACCGTACGGATACCAAATGGGGCAAGTATCGGCCCTATCTTCTGTGGATGGCCATCCCGTTCGCCGTCATCGGCATCCTGTCCTTCTATGTGCCGGGCGGTTCCTATGAGCTCAAGCACGTGTATGCTTACCTCATGTATATCCTCATGATGACCGCTTACACGGCGGTGAACGTCCCCTATGGCGCCATGCTGGGCGTCGTGTCGGACGACTCGCGTGAAAAGAGCGTCTTCTCCAGTTTCCGCATGTTCTTCGCGTACGTGGGAAGCTTCATCGCCATGGGCATCTTCTGGCTGTTCGAGAAGTCGGTCATCGGCACGGAAAATTCTGCCGGAAAGGTTATCCGCGGCGTCGGAGATGCAGACCCCATCCAGTGGACGCTGGTGGTGTCGATTGTGGCGGCGATGTGCGCCGTGCTCTTCGTGGGCTGCTTCCTGCTCACCCGCGAGCATGTGAAGGTGGAAAAGAAGGAAAGCCAGGGCCTGTCTTCCATCCGGGAGGACCTCCGCGCCCTCGGCAAGAACGGTCCCTGGTGGCTCCTGCTGGGCGCTTCCATCGGCCAGCTGCTGTGCGGTTCCATTCGCGGCGGCGCGGCGGCCTATTACTTCGCCAACATCCTCGATACCGGAATTGTCCTCACCTGCGCCATCTATCTCACCATCGGAGAGATCGCGCAGATGATCGGCGTCACTTTCTCCGTGGGGCTGTCGGAACGCTTCGGCAAGCGGGATACTTTCATCGGGTCCCTGGCCGCCGTCGTCCTGTTCAGCTGCGCCGTATGGTTCGTGCCCGTCCATGCCGCCTCCGGCGTGTGGGTGCTGCTGGCGCTCCAGGTGCTGGTTTCCCTGGCATTCGGCGTGGCGGCTCCTCTGACCTGGAGCATGTTCGCCGACGTGGCCGACTACTCTGAGCTTCAGCACGGCGCCTCCTCCACCGGCCTCATCTTCTCCTCCTCTTCCATGGCGCAGAAGTTTGGCGGTGCCATCGGCGGGTTCCTCCTGCTGGCGCTTCTGGGGGTCTTCGGTTACGACAAGGCCCTGGACGTGCAGGCTCCCCAGACGCTGAATGCCATCAAGGCCATGATGAGCTTCGTGCCCGCCGTCGGCGCGGCCATCGGCATTCTCTTCCTTTGCTTCTATCCCCTTACCACGGCCCGTATGAAGGAGATTTCGCTCCAACTGCAGGCCCGCCGTCAGGGGATCCAATAACCAATCAATAACCAACAAAAAGAGGCCAACTCCCATGGGGGTTGGCCTCTTCGTTATTTTTCTTGGGTGCAAGACTACCAGCGGTCCTCGCTGGATACGGTGAGTTTCTTGCGGGCGTGACGACGGCGGGCGTTCAGAACGCGGCGACCGTTGGCGGAAGCCATTCTTGCGCGGAAGCCGTGCTTGTTCACACGCTTGCGACGGGAAGGTTGAAATGTTCTTTTCATGATATATCTTTTTTATATTTTCGCGTAATGGACTGCAAAGGTAGTAATTTCCAGCGAAACAGCAAAATTATTTTTCGATATGTATGACGAGTTTTCCGTCATAATACGGGTCCCGGAGCCAGGAAGAAACGGGCCAGGTGTGCACGGAACCGCGGGGAAGCTTGTGCCTGGCCATCACTTCCGCGATTTCTTCCACGACGTCTCCACCTTTGAGGTAGAGGATGCCGCCGGAGTACTTTCCCTTCACCCAGGGGTAAAAATCCGGAAGGGAGGCGACCGCGCGGGATACCACGAAGTCGAAGGTCTCCGGAAGGCTCTCGGCCCGGGCGTTCACCACCTTCACGTTGGGCAGTTTCAGGGCCGATGCCACGGCCTGCGCCACGATGGTCTTCTTGCCCACGGAGTCGCACAGGGTGAACCGTGCCTCGGGAAAGAGGATGGCCAGCGGGATGCCGGGGAAGCCGCCGCCGGTGCCAAGGTCCAGTACGGAGGCATGGGCGAACTTTTCGGACAACCCCTCCACCGTGAGAAGGTACCGGGCGATAGAGAGCGAGTGCAGTACATGGTGGTCATACAGCCCGTCGATATCTTTGCGGGAGATGACGTTGATCTGTGCGTTCCACTCCCTGTACAGCGCATCCAACGCCTCGAAAGAGGCCTCCTGCGCGGGTGTAAGCGGGAAGTCCTCCCGCACAAAACTGAGAAATTCGCTTGCGTTCATTCTACTTCTCCCCTTAACATCATTTCCGAGAGATGCTGCTTGCCGCGACGGATACGCGTGCGCACCGTATTCAGCTCCAGGTCCAGCTCACGGGCAATCTCCTCGTATTCCAGTTCTTCAATCATATACTTGATCATCACGTCCTTATACAGGGACGGAAGCTCCTCGATAAAACCCATCAGACGGGCGTGCACCTCGTCGTTGATGATTTCTTCCTCGGGCGTGTAATCCGTCATGGGCGCCTGGCCGTCGGAAGACTCCGTGGACGCCTTGTGCAGGATGCCTTCTTTCTTCTGGTCTTCCCGCTGGATGGTGCTCAGGTGATCCAGGGCCGTCCGGGTGGCGATGGTAAGCAGCCAGGGCCGGAACTCGCGGGTGGTATCGAAGCCCGGCAGCGCCGCGAAAGCCTTCTGGAAGCTCTCCAGCACCACGTCATCTACATCGGCCTTCCACTTGAAATACCCGCTCACGCGGCCGCGGACGGCTCTCTCGTACACCTGGTAGAGCATGCGGTAGGCGTCCTGGTCGCCGGCGATGGCGTGTTCAATGATTTCTTTTTCTTTATTGTCCATAGATTCTTCGCTTCGCTCAGAATGACAATTAATGCGCTTCCAGCCAGTTTGCTCCGGCGCTGCATTCCACCGTGAGAGGAACGGAGAGCGCTATTACGTTTTCCATGACCTCCTTCACCAGGGCCTGCAGGGCGGGAACTTCTTCGGGAAGGGCGTCGAATACCAGTTCGTCGTGAATCTGCAGCACCATCTTGCTGCGGAGGCCCTCCTCCCGGAGCCGCCTGTCCACCCCGATCATCGCCAGTTTGATGATATCGGCCGATGTCCCCTGGATGGGGGCGTTCACCGCGTTCCTTTCCGCAAGGGCGCGGACGGTGGCGTTGTGGGCGTGGATGTCCGGCAGGTACCGGCGCCGTCCGAAGAGCGTCTCCACATAGCCGTTCTCCCGGGCGAAGGCGATGCTTTCGTCAATGAAGGAACGGATGGCGGGGAAGGAGGCGAAGTAGCCGTCGATGAGCTCCTTGGCCGCCGTTCGTGACAGGTGCAGCCGCTGCGCCAGTCCGAAGGAGGAGATGCCGTACATGATCCCGAAGTTGGCCGTCTTGGCCATGGAACGCTGTTCGCGCGTGACTTCCTCCACGGGGATGCCGAAGATTTTGGCAGCCGTGGCGGCATGCACATCCACCCCGTTGCGGAAAGCCTGGATGAGGTGTGCGTCGCAGCTGAGGTGCGCCATGATGCGCAGTTCGATCTGGGAATAGTCGGCGCTCACAATCACGCCCTGCGGAGTGCCGGGCACGAAGGCCTTGCGGATTTCCTTGCCGCGCTCGGTGCGTACGGGGATGTTCTGCAGGTTCGGGTTGGAACTGGAAAGACGTCCTGTGGCTGTAAGGGCCTGGTTGAAAGTGGTGTGTACGCGCCCGTCCACGGGGGATACATACCCCGGGAAAGGCTCGATATAGGTAGATAGCAGCTTTTTCACTGCCCGGAACTCCAGGATTTCGTTCACGATGGGGTGACGGTCGGCGATGGCCGCAAGCGTGGCTTCGTCGGTGGAATACTGCGTCTTGTTGCCGGTTTTCCTGGCTTTCGGGTCCAGTTGCAGTTTGTCGAACAGCACTTCTCCCACCTGTCTGGGGGAGGAGATGTTCAGCTGGGGTTCGCCGGCGAGTTCCCGGATGCTGGCTTCGCGTTCCACGAGTTCCTTCCGGAGCCCGTCGGCAAAAACATGGAGCTGGGCAAGGTCCACCTTGACCCCGTCGCGTTCCATCCTGGTCAGCACTTTGGCCAGGGGCTCTTCCATTTTGTCGTAGAAGTCCGGCAGGTTCTCGCGCAGTTTGTCTCCGAGGGGTATCAGGATGGCGGCCCTGGCGAGGTTCGCGGAATCGTCTTCCTCCGGGGCGTCGTCAAAGAGGGAGCCGGTCATGGCCGGGGCCGATGTTTCCTCCAGCGACACGCCCAGATAGGTCTGCGCCAGGGCGGTGAGCTCGTGGCTGCGCTCGGGGTTGAGCACGTAGTGCATGAGTTCGATGTCGTTCCACTGCCCTTCCAGCCCGATTCCTTCCGCCGCCAGCTGCCGCGCAATTTTCTTGAGGTCGATGCCGTACTTGGCGATGCCTTCGTCCTCCAGGAGGTCCTTCGCTTCGTCCGGGGTGACAGTAGCCACCTTCTCGCCTGCGGCCAGCAGCAAGCGGGAGCCGCTTGTCGCCAGCCCTACTTTTCCGCTGCGTTTTGCCGCAGTGAGGACCTCGGCAGCGGGGGCAGGGACTGCAGCGGGGGTATCGGCCCTCTTTTTTGCCTCTGCGGCAGTACCCGCCTCCACGGTTAAATACTTCTTCAAAGAAGTGAATTCGTATTCCTGGAACAGTTCGGCGAGGCGCGGGGTGAACTTCCCGGAGTAGCGCATGTCTTCCAGGGTGGCGGGAAGCTGCATGTCGGTCTTGATGGTGACAAGGGCCTTGGAGAGGGCCATGTGCGGCTGTGCCTCGGTGAAAAGGGCCTGCTGTTTGGGCGTGAGCTCGGCGAGGTGGGCATAGATGTTCTCCAGGCTGCCATATTTGGCGATGAGCTTGGCGGCGCCCACTTCTCCCACGCCCTTCACGCCCGGTACATTGTCGGCTGCATCTCCGCAGATGGCCAGCATGTCAATGACCTGGGAGGGTTTGTCGATACCCCATTTCTCACAGAGGGCGGCGGTGTCCACCAGCTCGTTGTCCGCTCCGCCCTTGCCGGGCTTGAACTGGAAAACGTGTTTCCCGATGAGCTGTCCGTAGTCTTTGTCGGGGGTGACCAGGTACACATCCAGCGTGTCCGAGGCAAATTGGGCGGCCACGGAGCCCAGGACGTCATCGGCCTCGAAGCCGGGCATCATGAGCACGGGGATGTTCATCTTCCGAACCAGCTCCGTGAGGGGTTCCAGGGCGTCTATCACCAACTGCGGGGTGGGGGGGCGCGTGCCCTTGTACTCCGGGTACAGTTGGTTGTGGAAGGTTCCTCCCGGCGGGTCGAAAGCCACCGCCACATGGCTGGGCTTCTCCCTTTCCAGCATCTCCAGGAGGTATTTGGTGAAGCCGTAGAGGATGGACATGTCCTCCCCCTTGGAGTTGATCATGGGCCTGCGCAGGAAGGCATAGTACATCTTGAATACCAGCGCGTGCCCGTCTATGAGAAAAAGTTTACCTGGCATAGCCTTCAAAGATACGGAAAAAATAAATTTATTCATACCTTTGCGGGTATGAAAGAGATTTATTTTGCCGGAGGGTGCTTCTGGGGCGTGGAGCATTTCTTCAAGGGAGTGGACGGTGTTGCCGAGGCCGCTCCCGGATATGCCAACGGTTCGCTGGACAGCCCGTCATATGAGCAGGTGTATACCGATGCCACCGGCCACGCCGAGACGGTCCGCGTGCGGTATAACCCCGACCGCGTGAGCCTGCAAACCCTCGTGCGCCTGTTCTTTACGATTATCGATCCCCTGTCCCTCAACCGCCAGGGCCACGACGAAGGGACGCGTTACAGGACTGGGATATATTACACCGGCGAGGAAGACCTCCCTGTGCTTAAGGAGTGCTTCGAAGAGCTTTCCGGGAAGCTGGGCTGCGCGCCAGTCACCGAACTGCTGCCGCTGAAGAGCTTCTGGCCCGCGGAA
>JAEEGJ010002427.1_pt1 | contig 97620 bp, 89 predicted proteins | sample 8958761 | NCBI WGS metagenome assembly JAEEGJ01 (sample SAMN16246546, study PRJNA631951) | gut metagenome | biome: gut microbiome; feature: rumen; material: RS-attached | host: Bos | place: Iran: Karaj | collected 2018-10 | reverse complement strand
AAGCGTCTAAAAGAAACAATTTCTGCATAACTTTCTTAATTTTCGGCTCAAAATTACCAAATTATTTCTTAATAACGGAATTATTTCTTATTTTTGTGCCAAAATTTCTGTTTGTTATGGATTATTTGTCAACTATAAGAAGGCCTATTGCAACAGAGTTGAACGACTTTTCTGCGTTGTTTCAACAGTGTTTGTCGCAGGGTGAGGGATTGCTCGAGTCGGTTTTGTCGCATATCCGTCAGCGTGGCGGAAAGCGTATGCGTCCTATACTGATAATGCTTGCAGCCAAGAACTTTGGTGGTGTTAATGATGTTACACAGAATGCGGCTCTTGGACTTGAGTTGTTACATACTGCCAGTTTGGTGCACGATGATGTGGTAGACGAAAGTTCTGAACGTCGTGGTCAGCCATCAGTTAATGCTGAGTATAATAATAAGGTGGCCGTTTTGGTGGGCGATTATATTCTGTCTACAGCCTTGCTACGTGTGGCTTTGTCGAATAATCATGAAATCGTACAAGAATTAGCTGAACTTGGTCGTACTCTTGCTGCAGGCGAGATTCTTCAATTATCGAATATTTCTAATAAGGATATTTCGGAAGACGTTTATTATCAGGTAATTGACAAGAAGACTGCAGTGCTATTCGAGGCTTGTTGTAAGCTTGGAGCTATTTCTGTAGGTGCTTCTCGCGATGTGGTAGAGAAGGCTGCAAAATTCGGACATAATATCGGTATGATTTTCCAGATTCGTGATGACATCTTTGATTATTACGACTCTAAAGAGATAGGTAAGCCTACTGGCAATGATATGCTTGAAGGTAAGCTTACTTTGCCAATTATCTATTCGCTTACTCACTACGAGTCATCAGCTATGATGACTCTTGCCAAGAAGGTAAAGAATGGCTCGATTAATTCTGATGAAATCGCTGTTTTAGTTGAGTTTGCCAAGCAGTACGGAGGTATCAAATATGCAGAGAAGAAGATGGGAGAGTTTGCTAAGGAGGCTCAGACATTTATAGATGAATGCGTGAAACCAGAGCTCAAGCCTGCCTTCAGTGCTTATCTAGAATACGTAGCTCAGCGAAATATCTAGTTTGTATTTGCTTCAGTACATAAATGAAAGTACTCCAGTCCTCGCGTTAAAGGATTGGAGTACTGCTTTTAAAGGACTGCAGTCCTCTTACTGGAGGACTGAGCTTATCGTTAATTAGAAGAATTTCACTTCTTCGCCGATTACCTCGCTTAGCAGTAGGTTGGCCAGGCGTGATGTACCCATGCGGAACATCTGGTTAGTAAGCCATTTTTCGCCTAGAACCTCTTTTACGATGGTGTAGTATATCAGTGCATCCATCACGCTGTTAAGGCCTCCAGCAGGCTTAAAACCAATCATAATGCCCGTTTCATCGTAGTACTCCTTGATGGCCTGACACATTACGTATGCAGCCTCTGGTGTCGCAGCTGGTTCAAGCTTGCCTGTTGAGGTCTTAATATAGTCGGCACCTGAGTACATAGCCAGGATAGATGCGGTCTTGATGTTTGCTGCAGTCTTCAGGCAACCTGTCTCCAGGATAACCTTAAGTTTTGCATCGCCGCAAGCCTCTTTTATCTGCTGTATTTCATCGATACAAGTCTCGTAATCGCCTGATAGGAATGCACCTACGCTTAATACCATATCTATCTCTGTAGCGCCATCTTTAACGGCCAATCCTGTCTCGATAGTCTTAACCTCGATAAGGGCCTGAGAAGATGGGAATGAGCCTGAAACGCAAGCTACCTCAACACCTTCGATTTCGAGAGTCTCAGAAACCACTTTTGCAAAGCGTGGATACACGCAGATAGTTGCCACGTGGGGTAGGTGAGGGTAGTTCTCTTCGAACTGGTTTACACGCTCTGTAAAGGCCAGTACGCTTTCGTCGCTATCGGTGGTCTTTAGAGTAGTAAGTTCAACGCTACCCATCAGGAATTTCTTTACCTCTAGAGTATCGTTCTCGGTTACTTTGTTGGCAATAATATCCTTTACTGCCTCTTTTACTTCCTCGTCTGTTATCTCGAGGTTGTACTTACTAAGAACCTCTTCCATGCGGCTCTTCTGTGGCATCTCAAAGTGATGATGATGCTCGTGTTCGTGATTGTGTTCTGCCATAATTGCTTGTTGTTATATTGTTAAAACTGTTATGCCATAAGTTTCTTATTTTGTATGTGTCGCAGTGAGTCTCGCTGCGTCTTTTTCTCGATTGATTTATTGAGTTCTGCAGTAAGATCTACGCCTGTCTGATTGGCCAAGCAGAGCAATACCCAGAGGATATCTGCCATCTCTTCGCCCAAGTTCTCTTTCTCGCCTGGCTTGAAGCTCTGATCGCCGTATTTGCGCGCCATTACGCGTGCTAATTCGCCTACTTCTTCAGTCAGAACTGCCATGTTTGTTAGCTCTGAAAAGTAGCGTACGCCATATTCCTTTATCCAGCGGTCAACCGTCTCTTGTGCTTCTTTGATCGTCATCGTGATGTTATCATTTGAATGATTAATAGGAAGATGCAAATCAGCAGTATTACGATATACTGCTTGTTATCGCGCTCGTACTGCTTCCAGTGGAATGCTTTGTACAGAAATACTGCAATGAACATCAGCAAGCCTACACTGCATGGCCATACGCCGGTGGTGTAACTTTTCATCATCGACAGCACTACGCCGATTATCAGGAGTAGGGCACTTGCTAATTCGATTTCTCTGAGATATTTCTTCATCGTTTTTATTCCTTATTCTTAGTGTCCATGCAGATTGTTACTGGACCATCGTTCAGCAGTTCTACTTTCATGTCGGCGCCAAATTCGCCTGTGGCAACTTGCTTGCCAATAGCCTCAGAAAGCTGTGTGCAGAAGGCTTCATAGAGAGGAATAGAGTGCTCATGACTACCAGCGCGGAACCAAGATGGACGATTGCCTTTCTTGTATGATGCAAATAGAGTAAACTGGCTGATTACCAGGCAGTTACCATTAATTTCCAATATTGAACGGTTCATTACATCGTTCTCATCGCCAAACACACGCAGATTGGCTATTTTCTTAACCAACCACTCTACATCTTCCATCGAATCCTCCTCGCAAACGCCTAGTAGAATAAGGTATCCATTGTCTATTTGGCCCTTAATCTGTCCCTCAATTGTAACGCTGGCGTGGGTGACCCTTTGTATTACTGCTCTCATCTTGTTTTCTTAATTTGCCGCAAAGATACGACATTATTTTGAAACTACCAAATATTTTCCTCTAAGAGTGGAAATGCTTGTATACTATCTTTGCTTTCGCTGAACCTATTAGATCTGATAGGGTAGACAGTTCTGCCTCACGTATCTTTTTGACAGATTTTAGGGTATTTAGAAGCTCGTCACGCGTCTTTGGTCCTATGCCCTTAATATCATCCAGCTCTGAGTGTAAAGCACGCTTAGAACGTTTGTCTCGATGGAAAGTAATGGCAAAACGATGTACCTCGTCCTGTATCTGAGTGAGCACATGGAATAGTTCTGATTCTACTTTTAGTGCTATCTTTATTGGTGGGAATCCGTATAGCAGTTCGTTGGTTCGATGGCGATCGTCTTTGGCTAGTCCGGCGATAGGAATATCGAGGTTCAATTCGTCCTGAATAACCTCGCGTATTACCTCCATTTGTCCCTTTCCTCCGTCGGCTATAATCAGGTCGGGTAGGGGTTGTTCTTCTTCGATTAATCTTGAGTATCTGCGATGAACAACTTCCTTCATCGATGCATAGTCATCAGGACCAACTACGGTTTTGATGTTATATCGCTTGTAGTCCTTTTTTGATGGCTTCATCTTCTTGAAAACTATGCATGCTGCTACAGCATCTGTACCAGAGATATTTGAGTTGTCAAAGCATTCAATCTGGTAGGGTAGTGAGGGCAGGTGAAGTTTGTCTTGTAACTCCTTCATCAGTCGCGTTTGCTTCTGTTCGGGATTAAGTTTTTCGGCCTGTTTCAAACGGTCGAATTTGTACTCCTTACAGTTCATTATTGATAGATCCAGAAGCTTCTTTTTATCTCCTAGTTTGGGTACAGTAAACTTCACTCCATCCAGTTCTACATCTACTTCTTCTTGCACGATTATTTCCTTAGAATCGCTCTTAAAACGTTCTCGCAATTCTACTATACCTAGCTGCAATAGCTCTTCGTCTGTCTCGTTCAGTTTCTTCTTATATTCTATAGTAAAACTTTGGTTTATAGTTCCGTTTGATACGTGAATGTAGTTGATGAAAGCCATTTTTTCATCAGAAGTTATCGAGAATACATCCACTTTATCGATGGTTTGGCTTACTATCTGACTCTTACTTACAAACCCGTCCAGTGTCAGGTATTTGCGCTTTACTTCTTCGGCCTCTTCGAATCTTAGTTCCTCTGATAGTCTAAGCATTTCGTCCTTCAGGTCTCTTAGTACCTCGCGGGTGTTTCCTTTCAGAATTTCGCGAGCTTGAGAAATGTTTTTTTGATAGTCTTCGTAGCTCTGTTTTCCTACGCATGGACCCATACATTTCTTGATATGATAGTCTAGACAAACGCGATATTTGCCGCTTTCTATACCTTCTTTTGTTATAGGTTGGCGACAGGTTCGTGGGTTATATAGTTCTTTTATAAGGTTTAGCACGTCGTACATAGCACTAACCTTAGCGTATGGACCATAGTATGAACCCCATTTCTTGTTAATAGTTCTTGTTTTGAATATACGAGGGAAGAATTCGTTGGTGATGCATATGCTAGGGTAGGTTTTACCATCCTTCAATAGCACGTTGTATCTTGGGTTGTATTTCTTGATGAGAGAGTTCTCTAACAGTAGAGCATCCTCTTCTGTATTTACTACGGTATAACTAATGTCGAATATCTTGCTTACCAGAACTTTAGTCTTGAATCTATCTACCTCTGTATGAAAGTAGCTCGATACTCTGTTCTTCAGACTCTTAGCCTTACCTACATATATAATTGTATGCTCCTCGTCATAGAACTGATAGCTGCCAGGTTTGTCTGGCAACCGTCTTACTATCCTTTTCAGATACTCAAGTCTTTTCTCATTTTCTTCCTTCGTCATCTTTTGCCTTTTTTTATTGTCAATCTCGCGAAAGCCCCTAAACGAAAGCGTTTCGCGAGATTGTGTTTCACGTGGAACATTTGTTAGATGGTGAGTAACGTAGTCAGGTCTATGTCTTTAAACTCGTCTCTGCCGTGCAGTCCCTCGTCTCTTATCTCTATGATAAAGTTGATGTAAACCTTCTTGGGGTGGAAGTGTTGTACCAGATTGTAAGCTGCCTTTGCAGTACCTCCTGTTGCCAACAGGTCGTCATGTATCAGTACTACATCATTCTCGTCGATAGAATCGATGTGCATCTCGATGGTATCTACACCGTATTCTTTAGAGAATGATTCCTTGATGACTGTAGAGGGTAACTTTCCTGGTTTGCGAGCCATCACCATTCCGCAACCTAATCTTGCGGCTAGGGCAGCGGCCATGATAAAACCGCGACTCTCGATTCCAACGATCTTGGTTATGCCCTTGTCTTTGTAGAGCGCTTCCATTTCGTCGAGCATAATCTGTAAGCACTCGGCATTCTTGTAGAGGGTTGTTACGTCTCTGAAGTTGATGCCCTTCTTTGGGAAATCTGGTATGCAACGCAGATTGTCAAGCAGTGTTTTGTTGTTCATAATCAGTGAGTTATAATGTTTGTTACTTAGCCCATGTTTCACGTGGAACATTATCTTCCTAACAGTACCAGAAGCACGTTGATGTCGCTTGGCGATACGCCAGGGATGCGACTAGCTTGTGCCAACGTCTCTGGTTGAATCTTTGTCAACTTCTGGCGACATTCTGTAGAAAGACCTTGAAGTTCTTCGTAATTGAATCTTCCGCGAATACGGATGTTCTCCAAACGATGCATTTTGTCGGCCACTAGGCGTTCACGATCGATATAACCTTTATATTTCATTCTAATCTCTGCCGCCTCTGTTATTTCCTCCTTACGATTATTCGGACGATCTAATACCTCTTTTAATGATGGAATCGCATCTGAGAGTTTTTTAAGATTCAACTGCGGACGATTAACCAGCTCTATCAACTTGCATCCAAACTGGAGTGGGGTAGTGCCCAGAGCCTCGAGAGTTGGATTAATCAGTTTTGGTTTTATCGCGAAGTTCTGGCAGAAAGTTTCGATTTCTTCGATGGCTTGTTTCTTTTCCATCCACCAGTCGTAGCGGTCTTTCTTTACGATACCTAGCTCGTAGCCCTTTTCTGTAAGTCGGGCGTCGGCATCATCCTGACGGAGAAGTATGCGATACTCTGCGCGCGATGTGAACATACGATATGGTTCGTCGACACCTTTTGTTACCAAATCATCGATCAATACGCCGATATATGCTTCATCGCGATGCAGTATGAACTCTCTGTTGGCAGCATCTGTTTCGCTGGCAGCACAGCCTGCTTTCAGTGCAGCATTGATTCCTGCCAGTGTTCCTTGTCCGCCAGCCTCCTCGTATCCAGTGGTGCCGTTCACCTGTCCGGCCATGAACAATCCATCAATAATCTTCGATTCCAACGAGTGATTCAGCTGTGTTGGGTCGAAGAAATCGTATTCTATCGCATAACCAGGACGATATACCTTTACGTCTCTGAAAGCTGGCATCTTTTTGAGTGCCTCAATCTGCACGTCCATTGGTAGCGACGATGAGAAGCCGTTTAGGTACATCTCATTGGTATCCTCGCCCTCTGGTTCCAAGAATAGGGGGTGCTTGTCTCTATCAGGGAAGGTAACAAGCTTGGTCTCGATAGATGGACAATAACGCGGACCTATCGATTGAATCTGACCGTTATATAGCGGTGAATCCTCCAGTCCGCTCTTCAGCATCTCGTGTACTTCGGCGTTTGTGTTCACTGTCCAGCAAGGCATCTGCTTCAGTGCACCACCTTTATTCATATAGCTGAACTGGTATGGACGACTCTCGCCTGGCTGCTCTTCCAGATCCTCAAAGTGTACAGAACGCTTGTCGATACGTACAGGAGTACCAGTCTTCATCCTGGCCGAAACTACACCATGACGGGTGATACTCTCGGTGAAATGGGCAACTGCTGGTTCGGCTATACGACCACCTGGCACCATCTTGCGGCCGATGTGCATCAGTCCGTTGAGGAAAGTACCTGCGGTGATAACTACGCTCTTGGCATATATCTCTGTGCCCCAGATGGTGCGCACTCCAATGGCACGAATATCGCCACTTTCAGAGCCTGAAATGGGCTCTGTAAGTAGTTCGTCGGCCTGGTCCTGCCACACATCCAAATTATCGGTTTCATCGATATGTTTGCGCCATTCCCAAATAAACTTGCCGCGATCGCACTGGGCACGAGGACTCCATACGGCTGGTCCCTTGCCCACGTTGAGCATACGGAACTGTATAGATGTGGCATCAGTCACTAGTCCCATCTGTCCACCTAACGCGTCTATCTCTCTGACTATCTGACCTTTAGCTATTCCGCCTATAGCAGGATTGCACGACATCTGTGCAATCTTGTTCATATCCATCGTCACCAAACAAGTTTTGGCGCCCATGTTGGCCGAGGCACAAGCTGCTTCACAACCAGCATGACCGCCACCGATGACGATTACATCATACTTTAATATCACTTCACTGTCTCCTTTCCTGCTTCTTTCCAAGCCACTATGCCGCCTTCTAGATTGAATACAAAGTATCCTTCGGCTGCCAGTTTTCCAGCTGCGTCTGCGCTGCGACGACCTGTGCGGCAGTAAACCATCACGGTCTTATCCTTTGGCAGCATCTCTTTGGCTTTGTTCATAAATGTCAGGCTGTCCTTTACATCGATGTTGATTGCACCCTTCAGATGTCCCTCCTTGTATTCTGCTGGGGTACGGACATCTACTAACACGCAGTCGTCGCCACTGTTTTCTAGTGTGTGATGGAAACCATCTACTTCGATCGTCATAAACGCATCGTTAGCATTTTGTGCCCAGCCCATAGTGAATGCGGCTGACAGCAACATAGTCAAAAACAGTTTCTTCATAATCTTTTTCCTTTTTTATTATTACGGTTGCAAAGATACGAATATTTTTGTATTTTTGCACCGATTTAAATAAAAAAGTAAGTTATAACCTATGAAACGAGTTGTTTTCTCAATCGCCGCATTGCTCACAACAATCACAGCTGCGGCGCAGTTAGAAGTTAAAGAACTAAAGTTGAGCAACGGCATGACCGTTTGGCTTAACGAAGACCACTCACAACCCAAAGTTTTTGGTGCAGTTGTTGTAAGGGCTGGAGCAAAGGACTGCCCTAACACAGGTATTGCCCATTACTTTGAGCACATCATGTTTAAAGGAACTGACCGCTTGGGCACTATCGATTACACTGCCGAAAAGCCTCTGCTGGATAGCATCTCTGCCCAGTACGACCTGCTTTCGCAGACCAAGGATGATGCCGAACGTAGTCATATTCAGCTGAAAATCAACGAGTTAAGTATTAAGGCTGCAGATCTTTCTATTCCCAACGAGTTCAATCGACTGATATCTAAATATGGCGGTAGTGGTCTGAATGCGGGTACTGGTTATGATATGACCTACTATCATAATGAGTTTTTGCCCCATTTCATCGAGCAATGGTGCTGGCTCAACTCTGAACGATTGATGACTCCAGTGTATCGTGGATTCCAGGGCGAACTTGAGAATGTGTACGAAGAAAAGAACCGTTCGGCCGATGGTATGGGCGATGCTATGGAGAAGGTTATGGGTGCTGTGTTCAAGACTCAGCCTTATGCCTATCCCATCATTGGTTCTACTGAGAGCCTGAAGAACCCACGCCTGTCGGATATGGCCGATTTCTACAAGAAGTACTATGTGGCCTCGAATATGGGCCTGATTCTGTGTGGCGACATTACTCCCAGCGACGAACTTACTGCCCTGCTTGAGAAGACATTTGGGCGCGTGCAGACGGGCCCTGTTCCACAGCGTGGATATAGCCCGATGCCTGAAATTCGGGTTGGCGAGCGACAGGAGGTTACATTACCCATACCGCTTATTGGCGCAGAGGTTTTGGTATTCAAAGGGGCAACCGACTATGAGCCTGATGCGAACGCTTTGGAATTGGCCAACGGGCTGCTTTCTAACGGCAAGGCAGGGCTGCTCGACTCGCTGATGAACGAACATAAGGTGATGGCTTCGCTCGCTCTGAACGTAGGTTTCGACGATGCCGCTGGTACAGCCGTGCTCATCATCCCAAAGCTGTTGGGAAAGATGAAGACTGCTGAGGAGCGTGTGATGGAACAGGTTCGACGGGTGATGGACGGCAACTTTAGCGACAGCCAGCTTGAGGCCCTGAAACAAGAGATGGTGATGAGTGCTGAGCAGAAACTGGAGACCATCGACGATCGCTCTGAACTGTTGATAGATCTGTTCTCGAAAGGCAAGACCTGGCAGGATGCACTCGATAAGATTGAGAGCATTAAGCGCCTGACCAAGGCCGATGTAGTGGCTGCTGCCAAGAAGTACTACGGCGCCAACTACATAACGCTGGTAAAGAAATACGGCACACCTAAGAAGGAGACACTGAAACAACCAGGCTACAAACCCATTTCGCCAAAGAATACTGACGCCAAGTCAGACTTTGCCCGCCAGCTGGAGCAAATACCTGTAAATCAGGCAGATATACGCACCGTCGACTTGCAGACGGCTGCAGATACCAAGCAGCTTAATGACCACGTCACCTTATATTATAAGAAGAATCCTATCAACAATTTCTTTACGTTTAACCTGCGATTCAAGGATGGCAAGCTGCACACACCGGCACTCGATGTTCTTAGTTCGTATCTCTTGTCGCTAGGCACCGATTCGCTCAAGAAACAGCAGCTGGAGAAGGCTTGGCAGCAGATAAACACCACGATGGATGTGAGCGCTGGCAACCAGACATTCGGATTCAGTCTTACAGGTCCTGATAAGCAGTTCGAACCAGCACTCCGCCTGCTTGCGCACTTCCTGCGATCGGCCAAGGGCGACGATGAGGCACTTAAGGATGCCAAGGATGCCGATAAGGTGGACCGCAAGAGCTTTGGCAAACAGAAAGACGATGTGCTCGCTCCGATGCGCGAACTCGTGATGTACGGCAGCAAATCTGCGTACCTGAACCAGCTTAGTAAGAAGGAGATTAAGGCGCTTAAGAACGAAGATCTGCTCAGCTTGTTCCGCGAGTTGCAGCAGTACGATTGCGAGTTGATGTATTGCGGCACCAAGTCAATAGATGACGTTGCAGCGGCCGCACAGCAGACATTACCACTCAGTCAGTGTACACGCAAGGCGGCCGATACCTTCCGCCCATTGCAGCAGTACACAGAGCCTACAGTTTACTTCTACAACGTGCCCAAGTCGCGTCAGAACTACGTGGTAAGCTACGATGCCATCGGCGCTCTTCCCACAGCCGACGATCGTGCCAAACTATCGCTCTTTGGCGAGTATTTCGGCGGTAGCATGTCGTCAGTACTCTTCCAGAATGTACGCGAGTTCCGCTCGCTGGCCTACAGCACTGGCGGCCGCGCTTATACCACCAGTCTTGCCCTGCATCCTGAGGCTGTTCAGGGCTATATCACAGCCACTGGCACTCAGGCCGACAAGACGATGGAAGCACTTGCTACAGTCGACTCGCTGCTGCGCCAGATGCCTATGAAGGAGAACAATCTGGATGCCGCCCGACAGAGCGTGCTCAACGACATACAGAACAGCTATCCAGCCTTCCGCAATATGCCAGCTTTCGTAGCCAATCAGCGTATGCTGGGCAATACTGTCGACCCCAATGCCGCCAAAGCCCGACTGCTGCCTGGTATCACTGCTCAGGACATCATCCAGTTCCACCAGCAGCGCTTCGCAGGCAACAACAATCGCGTGTGGATCATCATCGGCGACAAGAAACTCACCGACCTGAAAGCCCTCGCCCGCTACGGCAAGGTGGTAGAACTTAAGAAAGAAGATGTGGTAAGATAATCACCTGCTATCGGCTCCAGGCGCGCTTGGTTTGCAGCAGCACGCTTAGTAGTATCAAGCCTATGCCGATGTAGAACGAGAAGTTAATCTCTCGGCCCTCGCCGAAGATGAGGAAAGCTAGTATGATCGTGTAACACGGTTCGAGGTTGTAACTTAGATTTACGGTGAAGGCCGAGAGGCGTTTAAGTGCCTGAATCTGAAGTAGATACATAGCCACTGTGCAGAACAGCGAGTGGCACAGCATCAGCCACAGGTTCGATCCGCTGGGTATCACCACCACAGGTTGTTGTGATGGGAAAATCATCAGATACAATGGGATGATCATCGATACCAGTACCAGTCCGCCCGACATCTGATACATTAGCACCGTGCGACTGCGCACGCCCACACTCACCTTCTTGTTGCAGATGGCATAGAGCGCACACACAGCGCTCGACACCACGCCAATCATTATGCCGTAGCGATAGCGAGCGTCAAATGAAAAAATACACAATACGCCAGCCACCGTTATCAGCGAGAACAGCAGCTCCGTCCACGAAAGTCGACGCTTGTAAATAATCGGTTCCAGTAAGGCCGTAAAGAATCCTATCAGCGAGAAACAGATTACACCTATCGACACGTTCGAGGCCTTGATGCTGCCGTAAAACAATATCCAGTGGAATCCCAATAGCGCTCCACAACCGCACAACTGCAGAAACTTGCGCCAACCCACCTTGGGCAGACCAGTAAACACCAGCAGAATAGCACTGGTAAACACCATGCGATACCACACTATATCCACCTCGTTCAGCGTTATCAGTCGGCCAAACAATCCCGTAAAGCCCGCCAACATCACACTCAAGTGCAACTGTATAAATCCCTTGTTAGTCTCGTTCATATCACGCAATTTCGGCTGCAAAGATAATAAAAATCCCTGTCCCAATTGTCCCATTTGTCACAAATCTGCGCCTTTTGCCCCAATTATTTGGTGGTTTCACACACGCGCAGGTTTTGACAAAAATCCCTCATCTCTCACATAATCTCTCAAAACCCGCATAAACACAGGCGTTTCGGCATATGAGAGATTATTTTTATCCCTCCCTTATCTCTCACATATCTCTCCCTAATTCCTCACATTAACCCTCACTTTCATAGTCTGGCATATAATTGCCATGTGAGAGATTGGGTGAGAGATTAGGGAGGGATGAGGTGAGGGATTGAGTGAGGGATTATTTTTCAAAAACTCCCTGTTTATGCGAGTTTTAGAAGATTTAAGTGAGGGATGAGAGATTTTTTGAAAATCTTTTTTAAAATCGAATCGGGTATTTTGTTCGAACTATGTCTATGAGTGGTTCGACTGATGCCTACAAGCTGTCCGAATCGTGCTTTCAAGGTGTTCGACTGATGCTAACGAAATGTTCGACCGAGTCCTTAGGGGGTATTCCCTTCGGTGGAACACTTTGTCCCCAACGTGGGAACAAGTTATTCCCATGCTGGGAATCTACATTTGCGGCTACAGTTTTTTTATCTTAATGCCAAAGACGTATATGCGGGGGCTGTTGTGGAATGTGGCGGTGGTGAGGTAGTCGTTGTCAAACTCTCGCACATCGCAGTTGCGGCAGATCCTGTCGTCTGGGTCGTACCACGACGAACTGTAGGCTGCAATGGGTATCACCTCGTTCTCCTTCCATTCTGGATGGATGACAAAAGGGCGGCTTATGAAATTAGAAAATTCTGAGCCGTCGGCCTCATTCTTTACTGGTGACATAGGCAGACTCATCGTGAAGCCGCACACATCGTCGAACTGAAAATTGCATACGAAAAGGGTATCGGTCTTTGGCATAAGGTTGATGGTAATCTTAGGCGCCTCGTTGGAATATGCAAAGCAAAAGTCGGACATCAGGTCTTCCTCCATTCTGCCTTTCGACCATACTTGTATCACGGGCGACATCAGGTATTTTTTCTTCTCAAACTTCGACATGTCAAGGGCAAACACGTGGTATCCCTGCTTGTTTAACAACTTGATGTAGTCGGCGGCCGTAGGCTCAGCCTTGCTGATTTCTTGTGCCTGACTTGCCATTGCGACGAGGGCCAGCACTAGGGTGATGATTGATTTCTTCATTTCGTTTTGATGTTTGTTTTCTTTTATTACGCTCGAAATGAAGGATTATTAAGTCACTATAGCATTAATTATTCTTAATTCTGGCTTGAGGACATTACTTAAAGTCGTTGATCGTCTGTTGTAGCGACTCAAGGAATCGGGCGGCGTGACCGCCGTCCATCTGGGCGTGGTGGAACTGCATTGAGATCGGGAGCTTTACCTTGAACCACCCCTTGCGATAGCGGCCCCAGGCCAGGAAGGGATTGTTGTATATGCCGCTGTATTGGTTTACTAGGCTGTCGAGTTCTGTACCTGTTACGGCCGATGTGCCAAGTATCATCGCCTCCTCGTCGGCAATCTCCTGACAGGTGGTGCTGCACTTGAGTGTGATGGCGTCGTAGTCGCGGCTAAACTGCTGGAAATCATCGCTATAGGGCACATCACACGTGCTGATGCCGCCTTTGGCATTGTCTACTATCACGTTGATGGCCAGACGGTCGAACTTGTATAGTTTTCCATCCTTTGGCAACAGGTAGAACTCGTCTATCCTGCTAGCCGCCCGCCCCATGCACCAGCACAGCAACTTATTGAACTTCAAGCCCTTGCGCTTGCTCATCTTGCATAGTCTGGTAACATCAAACGTCTTAGTGAGTGTAACCATAGGCACAGGCGATTTCATCCACATCTGGAACGCCCACGCACGACTGGTTTCATTTGGATCAACTTCTTGTTTCATCGTTTCTGTCTATACTTTCTAGGCTGCAAAGATAGTGATTACTACAGAAATCACCAAATAATTGGGAAAAATGTGCGGTTTGGAGGAAAAAAGTCGTATATTTGCACCGTTCTATTAATCACATTAACCAATAACGGACATGAAAAAATTATTTGAAAACCGTTGGAAGTCGTGGAGTTTGGCTGCTGTGATGGCAGTTGGGCTGAGCATGACGCCCAACACAGCTGATGCCACAGAAGTGATGTGCCTGAAAACCAATAGCGGTCAGTACATCGAAGTGGTACGCGTTAGTATGATGGTAGTGGCCGATGGTGCCAGTACCTTCGAGATCGTAGTGAAAGATGGCGAGGGAGCTACGAACGTAGAGAGCATCTCGTTCGAAGCCCACGAGAGCGACATCGACCTGAGCAAGTATCAGGGCGGTAGTTCGGACAACAACCAGACCATCGACACCTCTAAACCAGTGTTTCTGATAACCAGCACGGGTAAGTATTTCTACCTGAAAGAACTGCCTACGCTGAATGCCAAGGAGGGTTCGTCGAAGTTTGACATAGAGGTGGGCGCCGAAACTGTGTCGGATGTAGACTATGTGTATTTCTATCGCGGCCCTGAGGAGAACATCACGGGCATAGAGAGTGCAAAGACACTGCCCAATGAAGAGCGATTAACATTGAAGACACAGGTAAGCTCGCAACTGCAGATATCAGGCTGTGGAGCCGCAACCAGCGCTGCGGTCTACTCGGCAAACGGCCAACTAATGCTCGAAGCCCCTGTGGCTAATGGTGCTACTACCATCAACGTAGAGAAGATGGCATGTGGCGTCTACATCGTAAAGGTGGGTCGCAAGTCACTTAAGTTCATCAAGAGATAATCAACCACATTTTTTAATGTATAAAAGCAACAAACAGTTATGAAAAAGATATTTACTACTATCGCCCTGGCTATGATGGCCATCGGCATGCAGGCTCAGAACAGCCAACAGTATTTCCGCGTAGAGTTTAATGTGCCCATCACGGGGCACAGTGTGGAACCAGGCAAGTCGAACAACAGCGTGGCCGCCACCATGCCCGACGACTACACATTCTGCAATCCAGCCCACGAATACCTGGATTTCCAGGCTGCCAAGCCTATGGGATTCCGTACTACGACCAATAACGTAACCGCTACATCGGCCTTTTATCTGGAGAACGGACGTACGGCCCAAACGCCTGATGTGGCAGTGAAATATCCTTATCAGGTGGACCGTATCAAGAAAATAACTGCATATTCCATCCCCGTCGAGAAGATTACATGCGACTCTACCACTACTCATGAATACGTGTTCCATGGTCGCGACGTGAAGAAGGATGGCGATGGCACTATCATATTCCAGGTAGCCGAGTTCACTTTCAACAAGCTGCCCCGCAATGTGGCCGAGTTGAAGACGCTCATCGAGGATGCTGACGGCAACCGCATCGAGGGTATGAATAATCCTTTGTTTGTAGCTGCCTGTGTGGTAGCTGTATGGCCAAGAATCCTTGACTGCAGTCAGGACTGTCGCGACATGCTCGACTATCTGTATGGCAAGCACTACTCGCAGCTAAACACCACTGGTGTAGCAAATACAGAATTTCAGGATGTCTGCATAGGCAAACTTAGCGACAAGGATGCTTCTGGCAACTGGCAGTACAACTCGCTGTTCGGCTACTTCGACGGCGCAACACCAGGCAACCAATACAAGCCAAATGGCAAGAGTTATGCCGAAGGTCCTTACAAGGTACGCATAGGTTGGCATCCTTCCGCTCCGCTTACACCAGTAGGCAACTGGGGCAACAAGAATATGGCCAAGATTTGCCTGTTCCCTAACCCTAGTGCCGAGAATCTGGAGGACATGGGCTTTGAGAATCCCGACATGCGATTTGTAGAATTACGTGAGACCAAGAACAACGGCTGGTTCCTCTCGTCCAAGGAGAAGGTGGTCACCATGACGATGAAGGACCAGTATGACGATGATTTCTAAAACTCAGAACTAGAGAATAGGGAATTATACAGACTGAAACAATCCCTTGAACAGCAGATAGGGATCGATGGTAATCTGATGGCGGCAGTGGGGGACGATGGTCTTCGACATGCCGCCTGTGGCTATGATTCTAGGCGTGGTGGATAGGGTAGCACTGAGCTGGTCTATCAGTCCGTCGATCATGGCTGCTGTGCCGTAGAGTATGCCGCTCTGCATGCATTCCAGCGTGTTTCGGCCGATGAAATGGGTTGGTTTCTCGATGGTGATAGCGGGCAGTTGCGATGCACGAGTGCTGAGTGCGCTAAGCGATGTCTTTACGCCAGGAATGATCAATCCACCCAAGAAATGTGCGTTTTCATCGATAACTCCCAGTGTGGTAGCTGTGCCAAAGTCGATGACGATGGCTGGCACACCATAGCACTTGGCTGCGCCAATAGCATCGGCCAAACGGTCCTTGCCCAACTGCGATGGCGACTCGACATCAATCGCGATAATCCCTTCAGCATCGGCTATAGAGAAGAAGTGTGGAGTGATACCCGTCAGGTCGACTACGGCCTGCGCGATGTCATCATTCACCTCTGGCACTACCGATGAAATTGTGATATTCTGGATATCAGCCGCCTCTACGCCGTACTTGCGAAGTCCCTGGCGCAGTTCGTAGCGGAAGAAACTGGCCGTCTCCTCCTTTTTGGTCTTGAATCGCCATGTAGCAGTTATGTCGCCCTTGCTATCAGCCAGAGCGATAACAACGGTGGAATTGCCGATATCTATCAGAATATGCATAGCGTGCTAGAGTGTTAGGATGTGCGAGAGTATCTTGTCGGCTGTCTCCTCCTTAGAACACAAAGGCAACTCGGTTACTGCATCGCTAGTGATGAGTGTAACCTTGTTGGTGTCGACAGCAAAACCTGTATTGCCATCGGCGATAGAATTGGCGCATATCATATCTGCATGCTTCTTATCGAGCTTTGCACGTGAGTTCTCAATCAAATTATCCGTTTCCATCGAGAATCCTACCAGTGTCTGGCCTTCAGGCTTATGCTCTCCCAGCCAACCCAAAATGTCTTGAGTGCGCTTAAGCTGTATGGTCATCTCGCCATCGTGTTTTTTCACCTTCTGGTCAGAATATTCAGCGGGTGTATAGTCGGCCACAGCGCTACACATAATCACCACATCGGCTTCAGTGCTGCGGCTGGTAACAGCCTCGAACATATCGGCAGCGCTCTTAACGGGCATCACATTGACGCCTTCGAAAGGCTTGATATTTACAGGACCAGAAACCAACGTTACCTCAGCTCCACGCAAACGGGCCATTTTAGCGATGGCATAGCCCATTTTGCCCGATGAGTGGTTGGTGATATAGCGAACAGGGTCGATAGACTCCTGTGTAGGACCTGCAGTGATAAGGAAACGCTTGCCCTTAAGATCTTGCTCCTTGGCCATAAACGTAAGGATATGCTCAACAATCACCTCCTCGGAGTTCATCTTGCCCGTGCCCGTATCGCCACATGCCAGTCGGCCTATAATCGGGTCGATGATGTGATAGCCGTAGCCCTTAAGTTTAACAAGATTGTCCTGCAGGATAGGATTCTCCCACATACCAGTATTCATGGCTGGCGCGATAAGCTTTGGAGCGCGTGTGGCCAGCATGGTGGTGGTGAGCATATCGTCACAGATGCCATGAGCCAGTTTGCCGATGACATTTGCTGTACAAGGAGCCACAACAAACAGGTCGCCACGTTTGGCCAGCGACACATGCTTGACATCGAAAGAGAAATTGCGGTCGAAGGTATCAACGATGCACTTATTGTTGGTAAGCGTCTCGAACGTCATGGGCGTGATGAACTTGGTGGCGTTCTGAGTCATTATCACATGCACATCAGCATGCAACTTAATAAGCATCGAGGCCAGATTGGCGCTCTTGTAGGCAGCAATACCGCCTGTAACGCCCAGTACGATGGTCTTTCCTGTCAGCATATCTATTACGTTTTACTGTTCCTTCAGCAGTCCGTGCTTCTCGTAGTTGGCCTTGCGTGCAATACGATTGTGCTCATCCACAAACAGCACAGTAGGCTTGTGGTCGCGAGCCTCCTCAGGAGTCATTGTGGCATAGGCCATAATAATCACCTTGTCGCCTACGTTTACACATTTGGCAGCGGCACCGTTCAGGCAGATAATGCCCGAGCCAGCCTCGCCAGCAATCGCATAGGTGGCAAAGCGGCTGCCGTTGTCGATATCGGCAATTTCTACCTTCTCGTACTCCAGTATGCCACTTTCGCGCAGCAGGTCAGAGTCGATAGTGATACTGCCCACGTAGTCCAGATCGGCCTGGGTAACCACAGCACGATGAATTTTTGCCTTCAGCAGTGTTATGTCCATATACCTATATTAAATATTAACGATGAAATTGTCGATGAGTCGTGTCTTGCCGATATAAACAGCGATAGCCACCAGCACCTCACCTTCGATACGGGCTGTACGCTGGATGTTCTCGAAGTCGACCACCTCAACGTAGTCGATACGTGCCATAGACTCTGTTTCCAGGTTCTGACGGATGATATCGATAACCTTCTGAGCATCGCGCTCGCCAGCCTCGATAGCCTGCTTACCAAGCTTAAGACTCTTAGAAAGAATCAGCGCAGCCTGACGCTCGTCGGCATTCAGATAGGTGTTGCGGCTCGATTTGGCCAGTCCGTCGTCCTCGCGAACGATAGGGCAGGGAACAATGTCAACGGGGAAGTTCAGATCGCGCACAAAACGCTTAACGGTAGCCAGCTGCTGGGCATCCTTCTGTCCGAAGTAAGCACGATCAGGACAAACAATATTAAACAGCTTGCCCACCACAGTGCAAACACCACGGAAGTGAACTGGACGAACAGCACCACAAAGCAGCTCGGTAGTCTCGGTGGTATCGATAAACGATGTGAAGTGACCAGGATACATCTCGGCTGGCTCTGGATTGAAAATCAGGTCGCCACCAGCCTCTTCTACCTTCTCCATATCGCGGTTCAGGTCGCGTGGATAAGCCTCCAGATCCTCGTTAGGACCAAACTGAATGGGGTTAACGAATACTGAAACCACAGTGCGGTCGTTCTGGCTGGCCGACTTGCGGATAAGGCTCTGATGACCCTCGTGGAGGAATCCCATAGTAGGAACCAAACCTACAGAAAGACCTTCCTTTCTCCACTCTGCTACGATCTCTCTTACCTCCTTAACTGTCTTAACAACTTTCATATTCTTTTATCTTCTTACTTCTTCTAACTCCGTTTCAAAAAGCGCCTGCATCACCTCCTCGCTTATAGCATATGTCTGCCCTGTTGCAGGGAAGGCACGCTCTTCACACTCTTGTTTATACTGTTTAAAAGCCTCAAGCATCACACTGTGCAAGTCGGCGTATTTCTTCACGAACTTAGGTATGAAGCCATCGTTATAGCCCAGCATATCCTGATAAACCAACACCTGGCCGTCACAGCCATTACCAGCTCCGATACCAATAGTCAATGCCTTGGTCTGCGAGGTGATGAGCTTAGCCAATGCTGCTGGCACACACTCCAAGGTAATGGCAAAAGCGCCAGCCTCTTCCACTGCCTGGGCGTCACGAATCAGTTTCTGGGCCTGTTCTAATGATTTACCCTGTACCTTATAGCCACCCATGGCATTAACGGACTGTGGTGTCAGTCCGATATGTGCCACGACAGGGATGCCTGCCTCTACGATAGCCTTGATACGGTCGGCATATTCCACACCGCCCTCAAGCTTAACTGCCTGACAGTTAGTCTCTTTCACGATGCGTCCGGCATTGCGTACAGCATCCTCTACCGATACTTGATATGACATAAACGGCATATCGACAACCACGAATGCCTGCTTAGCACCACGCACGACTGCTGCGCCGTGATGAATCATATCATCAACTGTAACTGCTAGTGTATTCTCATAACCCAGCATCACATTGCCGAGCGAATCGCCAACCAAAATCATGTCGATTCCAGCCTCATCGATAGTGCAGGCTGTATGATAATCGTAAGCCGTCAGCATGCTGATCGGCTGTTTACCCTTACGTTCAAGTAAGTCAAAAATAGATTTTCTCATTTCCTGAAATAGAATTCTATGCTCTCTTCGAGGGTGCAAAAGTATTACATTATTTTAATATCAGCAAATTTTTTAGTTATTTTCTGTTGAAAATGGGTGTTTGTTGACTAAAAAGTAGTATCTTTGCGGCGTTTTAATTCGAATTAATTATGAAAATAGCTTTGATCGGCTACGGAAAGATGGGTAAGATGATCGAGCAGATAGCCATCGACCGTGGTCATGAGATTGTAAGTATTATCGATATCGATAATCAACAGGATTTTGATTCGCCTGAGTTCGCATCGGCTGATGTGGCTATCGAGTTTACTGCCCCACAGGCAGCTTATGGCAACTATCTAAAGGCTTGGGCGAAGGGTGTAAAGGTAGTAAGTGGATCGACAGGATGGATGAAGGAGCATGGCGACGAGGTACGCAAGGCTTGCAGCGAGGACGGCAAGACGCTGTTCTGGGCATCAAACTTCTCTATCGGTGTGGCTATCTTCTCAGCCGTAAACCGCTATCTGGCCAAGATTATGAACCAGTTTCCACAGTACGACGTTGAGTTGGAGGAGACCCACCATGTACACAAGCTAGACCACCCAAGTGGCACAGCTATCACACTGGCCGAGGAAATCGTTGAGAACATCGACCGCAAGGAGGCTTGGAAAGAGGATACTACCGATCCTAAGTTCCTGCGTGTAGACAATATCCGTCGTGGCGAAGTGCCTGGTATACATACCATACGCTACGACAGCGATGCCGACCTGATAACCATCACCCACGATGCTCATAGTCGCAAGGGCTTTGCACTTGGCGCAGTGCTGGCTGCTGAGTATACCAAAGAGCATCAGGGACTGCTGACCATCAGCGATATGTTTAAATTTTAGCCTTAACACGAAATGGTAAAAAAGAAAGAATTTAACCCCAAGGTGCAGTGGGCCAAGTTCATTGGCGTGCTGGTGCTTTATCTGCTCTTCCTGTATTGGGTGGAGAGCTGGTGGGGACTGTTGGTGATACCTTTCATTTTTGATGTGTATATCACCAAGAAGATAAAATGGCAATGGTGGAAAGAGGCCGAGAAGCCCGTGAAGTTTGTGATGTCGTGGGTAGATGCACTAGTGTTTGCGCTGGTGGCAGTCTACTTCATCAATCAGTTCTTCTTCCAGAATTACGTCATCCCATCAAGTTCGCTCGAGAAATCGCTGCTTACAGGCGATTACCTGTTTGTGTCGAAGGTAAGCTACGGTCCGCGTATCCCACAGACACCACTCACAATGCCGCTTACTCAGCACACACTGCCTGTAGTGGAGTGCAAGAGTTATATCGAATGGCCACACTGGGACTATCGTCGTGTGAAGGGCTTGGGCAATGTGCAGCTGAACGATATCGTAGTGTTCAACTATCCAGCTGGCGATACTATCTGCACAGCCTTGAACAATCAGACAGAGTATTACAACCTGTGCTATGGCTACGGACTGGGCAGTTGGCCAAATATGCCAAACCTCGATTCGCTTTCGACTGAGAAGCGCTTGCAGGTTTTCAGTCAGATTTACGAGATGGGTAAGAACGTGATACAGCAGAACCCACAGGAATTTGGTGAGATAGCTACTCGTCCTACCGATCGCCGCGAGAACTATGTGAAGCGTTGTGTAGGTCTGCCTGGTCAGACTCTGCAGATAAAGGACCATATAGTATATCTGGACGGCAAGGCCAACAAGGAGCCTGAGAACGTGCAGTACACATATAATCTGAAACTTAAGCGCCACTTTACTGAGGAGGAGCTGGAAGAGTGGAACATCACCAGCGAGGAGCTGGCGTCGCTTAACAACAATGGTTATATGCCGCTTACAAAACGTGTGGTTGAGGAGATGAAGAAGCGTGGCGACCTGTTGGAGAGCATCGCTTTCCATATGGATAAAGAGCAGTGGAGCATGTATCCCCAGAATGGAAACTATCACTGGACCCGCGATAACTACGGCCCAATCTGGATTCCAAAGAAGGGTGCATCAGTCAAGCTTACACTCGAAAATCTGCCAATCTACGAACGTTGTATCCGTGCCTACGAGGGTAACGACCTGAAGGTTAGCGATGGCAAGATATTCATCAACGGTAAGGAAGCCAAGGAGTACACCTTCAAGTTGGACTACTACTGGATGATGGGTGACAATCGCCACAACTCGGCCGACTCTCGCTACTGGGGATTTGTGCCTGAGGATCATATTGTGGGTAAGCCTATCTTCATCTGGTGGAGCAGCGATCCTGACCGTAAGGGATTCAGCGGTATCCGTTGGAGCCGTATCGGCAACATCGTAGACAATATTAAATAAGGTGAAACCATGCAGGTTTTGCTAAGTACAACATATTTCGGCCCGGTGCAGTGGTATCAAAAGCTGCATCGGGCTGATGCTGTGCTTATGGAGCAGTGGGAGAGTTTTCAGAAACAGAACTATCGCAATCGTTGTCTGATAGCTACGACAAATGGTGTGCAGGCTCTTACTGTGCCAGTTGAGCGAGGCAGTTCGTTGCTGATAAAGGATATGCGCATAAGCGATCACGGCAACTGGCGCCATCTGCACTGGATGGCTCTGAAGAGTGCCTATGGCGAGTCGCCATTCTTTGAGTATTATCAGGATGATATCCGTCCGTTTTTCGAGAAACGATGGGACTATCTGATGGACTACAACGAGGCTATCTGTCAGAAAATGTGCGAATTGATCGATATCGAGCCAAAGGTAGAGCGCACCTTAGAGTTTGTGCTGGAACCTGATAATCTGACAGATATGCGTACAGTTATCAATCCCAAGCACCCTGGGCCTGATGCAGACTTTGCACCTAAGCCTTACTATCAGGTATATGCTCAGAAACATGGATTTCTGCCGAATCTATCGGTATTAGACCTACTTTTCAATATGGGACCAGAAAGTGTTTTCTATTTGTAATAAATCCAAAACATAATAACGATGATACGTAAACTACTGCTAACTATATTTTCACTCATTACACTGACAGCATCGGGTCAGTCGCATTTCTATACTTCAGAAAAGTTGTCGAGTAATCAGATTACCCAAATCTGTCAGGATAAGGATGGATATATCTGGATAGGTACAGAGTATGGACTGAACAAATATGATGGTTACCGATTTACCAACTATCTGCACGAGAAGGACAATAAGAACACTGTGAGCAGTAACGCGATATCGTATCTGTTTCTAGATAAGGATGGTACGCTATGGGTAGGTACGCAGATGGGACTGGACCGTTATGATGCTGAGAATAATCAGTTTATATCGGTAGAGATGAAGGGTGCCACCAGTATTCCCCGTATCAACTCTATCATTCAGGAAGACGATCATCATCTGTTGATAGGTACTGCCGGCTATGGACTGTTCCGTTTAGACACGCGCAACAACTCGTCGAAGATGCTGCAGGGCTATGCCAAAGAAGATAACCATTACTTTAGTTATATCTTTATCGATGAAAAGGGATATTTCTGGAAATCAGGACATGGTAATTCGATAATACGCCGTTCGCCTGGTGGTATACTTGAAGAGTTCTTGTCACCTTATGGTATGGTGACAGGTTTTGTAGACTATCAGGGCGGTGTGCTGATAGTATGTAATCACGGACTGCTTTATTATCGTTACGGACAGATGAGGACCGATTTCATCGATCCAGGAGAGTTGCGAGGTAAGGACTTGCTATTGCGTACAGCCAAGAGCGACAGAGACGGCAATCTGTTTATAGGAACCATGGGTAACGGCTTGTGGTGGGTGCCACGTGGCGAAACCCAGATGAGACGTTATGACTATCAGAACGCACTGATGGACCTGAATACTGCTACTATCTGGGCGCTGTTTGAGGATAATCAGGAGAATCTTTGGGTTGGCTGTCAGAATCGCGGATTGCTTATGATTCCCCAGCATCAATCACCCTTCAGATCGTGGAAATTCATAGATCAGCATATTACAACAGGTGGTTCGCTTACATCTATCTGTGCTGGAGATAACGGAATGACCTGGTGTGCTGTACAGAACAATGGTGTGTTTGGCTTCGACGCCCAGGGTAGAGTGGTATCCCATCCCCAATCGCCAGAAGGTACATATATTATTTATCGCGATGGATTGGGAAGATATTGGATAGGAACAAATGCTGGACTATATGCTTACAATCCTGCAAACGGGCAATATCAGTTGAAATCATCGTTCAAGAGCGGATTTATAAATACTATCACCGACGATGGAAAGGGGAAGATTTTCTTCTCAGTTTATTCGCAGGGTTTCTTCTCGTTCGACACTAAAACTGATGAGGTAAGGCATTTCAGTATGTACGACGGAGACGGTCCCAAAGGCAGATTGCATAACGATTGGATAAAAAAACTGATGATGGACAGTAGGGGATATCTTTGGATATGTACAGCATCAGGTATCAACTGCTACGACACCAATGGTGATCATTTCCGTCCGTACGGATGGGAGGTGCTGCTAGACTATAATGCAATAGAAACAGCCTGCGAGACTCGCGACCATAAGATGCTGTTTGGTACTAATACTGGATTGTATATCTACGACGAAAAGCAGAAGAAAGCAGTTCCATTCGAAGGGGCTAAGGCTCTGAATAATAAGGTGGTGGGCGGAATAATCGAAGATTTTTCGGGTGACCTATGGATAAGTACCACTATGGGACTGTGGCAGTATAAGCATAAGGACGATCAGTTTGTGGGCTATCTTTATGGTAACGGACTTGCAAGTCGAGAGTATGTTAGCGGCGTGGCTATGCGTACTGCTGATGGTAGGGCATGGTTTGGTTTCAGCGATGGCATCACATCGTTTGATCCAGAGGATCTAAGACGAATGAGCAATGATATCGGGCAGATACTGCTTACCGGCATATATATTGGTGGTAGGGCGTTGCCTGGCCAGAAGCATTTCTCTTTAGATTTCATCGACAATACATTCTCGATGGAGTTTTCGTCGCTTAACTATGCCAATGCTGAAAACGTGATATACGAGTACAGAATGAACGGCTCGCAAGAGTGGAGTCAGACAGAAGCTGGACGTAACGTGGTGTCGTTTACTCATCTGCAGCCCGGTTCGTATATCCTAGAGGTGAGAGCTTACGATAATGGCACATATACCGATACAGAGGTGTATCATATCACTATCAAGGCCCCATGGTATCGTTCTTCGTGGGCGTACCTATTATATATAATGTCGGCTCTTATTGTTCTTGGTTCGTTGATGTGGACCTACATCCGTCGTCGCCGTCAGGAGCTGGATGAGGAAAAAATGAAGTTCTTGATTAATGCCACGCATGATATCCGTTCGCCGTTGACGCTAATTATGAGTCCGCTGCACAAACTGATGAAGCGTGATTTCGACCAAGATACAAAGAACGATTTAAAGACTATCGAGCATAATGCCCAGCGAGTGCAGAACCTGGTTAATCAGATATTAGATATCCGTAAGATAGACAAGCAGCAGATGAATCTGCACTGTCAGAAAACGGATATGGTACAATATGTGGGTAATCTGCTCAAGTCGTACGAGTATACTGCCAAGGAGCGTAACATTACATTCCGCTATGCACCGCAAGTAGATAAGTTGGAAGTTTGGTTCGATCGCAAAGCCATCGACAAAGTAGTAGACAATCTTTTATCTAACGCCTTTAAGTACACCTACGATAATGGTGAGATAGAAGTACGTGTGGCTGAAGATGGCGGTAAGAATGCTATATTGCAGGTCATCGATAATGGTATGGGTATTAAGGGAGATCCACGAAAGCTCTTCGATAGATTCTATCAGGGTAGCAGTTCACGTAGTATGCATATCGAAGGAACAGGTATCGGGTTGAACCTCTGCAAGATGATGGTAGAGATGCATCACGGTACCGTTGAGGCAGCCAATCGAACTGATGATCAGGGCAGTATCTTCACTGTAAGACTACCATTGGGTAGCGACCATCTGAAGAAAGAGGAAATACTGACTGCCGAAGAAAAGGAGAAGAATACCAAGCAAAAGGCACAGTCAAACTATCGTGTTATGATTGTTGACGACGACGAGGAAATCGGCACATATATCTCTCAGGAGTTGGGTAGCTACTATCATATCACACCTGTTACCAAAGGTCGTGATGCATTGCGATTGCTTCTGGGTGCTGAGTCTGATAAACAGTTCGACTTGGTAGTGAGCGATGTGATGATGCCAGAGATGGATGGATTTACTCTTCTGCGTATGATAAAGACCAATATGAACATTAACCACATACCAGTGGTGATGTTAACATCAAAGGCCGCAGTGGCAAATCGTTTGGAGGGCCTGGAGAAAGGTGCTGACGCTTTCCTTGCTAAACCATTTGATATGGACGAACTACATATGGTGATAAATAACCTTATCAGCAAGAACCTGCGACTGAAGGGTAAATACTCAGGTACGCAGCAGCAGAAGGATAAGGTAGAGGAGAAGCAGGTAAAAGGCAATGATGAGATGCTGATGGAACGTATTATGAAGGTGGTGAACGACCATCTGGATGATAGCGAGTTCAATGTGGATATGCTCACAAAGGAAGTTGGTATCAGTCGCGCCCAACTGCATCGTAAGATGAAAGATATGACGGGACTGCCCGTAAGTGAGTTTATCAGAAACATCAGATTGGAGCAAGCAGTACGACTACTTGAGGAGCAAAAAATCAATGTTACGCAGGTGGCATACAGCGTAGGGTTTAGCAATTTGGCTCATTTCTCTACGGTGTTCCGCAAGCAGTTTGGCGTGTCTCCAACCGAGTATTTAGAGCAAAAAGGCCTAAAAAATCAAGGTTGATACAAAAATGAAATGAAACGAAACATACGTTAAAGCCTTTATAAGAGAATCTGCCTACTTTTGCGGCAGATTTTTTTTTATAACTTAAAAAATAATTAATTATTAACTAACAAACCAAACGTATGAGTTTCAAAGCAAAGAAAACAGCCATGTTGGTAGGATTGTGCTGCTTAGGCATGATCTCAACACAGCAGGCTTCGGCAGCTACCACAGCAGTAGCTTCCGTACAGCAAACGAAGCAGGCAACTGGTTATGTAGCTGACTCTCAGGGTCCGCTGATCGGTGCCACGGTTAAGGAGAAAGGTACCAACAATGGTACAGTTACCGATTTCAACGGTTTCTTCTCTCTTAATGTTAAGCCAGGTGCAACACTCGTTGTATCTTATGTAGGTTACGAGTCGCAGGAGATTAAGGCCGGCGATAACGTAAAGGTAAACCTTAAGGAAGACGGCCACCTGGTTAACGAGGTTGTCGTTATCGGTTATGGTACCCAGCGCCGCGAGGCAGTTACTGGTTCTGTAGCCAACATTGGTGGTGAGAAACTGAATCAGATTGCAGCCACCAACGCTGCTCAGGCTCTGCAGGGCCGTGTAGCTGGTGTGCTTATGACACAGACAGGTTCTAAGCCTGGTGACGAAATGCAAATCCGTATCCGTGGTCAGCGCTCACTGAGTGCAAGTAACGACCCTCTGATTGTGCTCGATGGTATTCCATTCATGGGTCAGCTGTCGGATATCAATCCAGCCGACATCAAGTCGATGGATATCCTGAAGGATGCCTCTGCTACCGCTATCTATGGTTCTCGTGGTGCTAATGGTGTTATCATCATCACAACCGTTAAGGGTAGCCAGGGCACACCTGCCAAGGTTACATATAATGGTTATGTAAGCTTCAAAAAAGTGTTCCACAAGTATCCAATGATGGACGGTCCTACGTTTGACAAGTTCCGTAAATATGCTGGTAAGTACCAGAACTCGCTTGATGAGAACGAGAATACTAATACAGACTGGCAGGATCTGTATTACAAGACAGGTGTAAGCCATAATCATGATCTCAGCGTAGCTGGTGGTACCAATGGTGGTAGCTACAGCTTTGGTGCAGGTTACTATCACGATGAATCAGTTCTCCCTACTGAGGGTTACGACCGTATCTCTGTTCGTGGTAACTTCGACCAGACTGTTGGAAAGTACTTCCGTTTCGGTTTAAGCACCAATAACAGCTATCGCAAGACTCAGGGTGTAAACAATATGTATAATGTACTTAGCGCATCTCCACTTTCAAGTCCTTACGATGAGAATGGTAATCTGAAGCGTTACAACACTCTGCCTGCAGATGATCAGGTTGTTGTAACCAAAGAGACTGTTGAGCGCGATAAGGATGTATGGTTGAGCGAAAACAAAGGTATCGGTTCTTACAATACGTTGTTTGCAGAGGTTAAGTGCCCATGGATAGAGGGACTGAGCTATCGTGTAAATGTAGGTCTGAACTTCCGTAGCTCTAAGGGTGGCAGCTTCACTGGTACTGGTGTCAATAATAAGGATGCAAATGCTGTTAACAGTGGTAGTATCTCAGAGAATCAGACTCGTAACTGGGCTGTTGAGCATCTGTTGACCTTTGATAGAACCTTTGCTGAGAAGCACAACCTGAATGTTGTAGCTATGTATTCTGCCGAGCAGACTACATATGAGTCTACAGGTGCTTCGGCTCAGGAGATTCCTGCCGACTACATGCAGTATTATAATCTGTCGTACGCTACAGGCGAAGTTAACCTGAACAACTATAGTTACTGGCAGAGTGGTCTTATCTCTTGGATGGGTCGTGTGATGTACTCTTATGATAATAAGTATATGCTTTCTGCAGCCCTCCGTTCTGATGCATCTTCACGTCTGGCTAAGGGCCATCAATGGCACACCTATCCTGCAGTAAGTGCCGGTTGGAACATTTCTCGTGAACAGTTCATGGAGAATCTTACTTGGATTGACAACTTGAAACTGCGTGTAGGTTACGGTGAGACTTCAAACCAGTCTATTAACCCATATTCAACCTTGGGTACCCTTTCAATCCGTAACTATAACTTTGGTGACACCTATAAGGCTGGATATTATGTATCATCTCTGCCTAATGTGGATCTTGGATGGGAGTATTCTAAGACATGGAACTTCGGTCTCGACTTCTCTTTGTTCAATGGTCGTCTGTCAGGTTCGTTCGAATACTATGTTCAGAAAACAAATGACATCCTGCTCGATGTAACTATGCCTTCAACTTCTGGCGTAAGCAGCTATACTGGTAACATTGGTAAGACTGAGAATAAAGGTTGGGAGTTAACTCTTAATGGCATCATCATCGATAATAAGAATGGATGGAGCTGGGATGCCGGTATCAACCTCTACGCTAACCGTAACAAGTTGACATCTCTGGCTTCTGGTCAGGATCGTGATGAGAGCAATCGTTGGTTCGTTGGCTATCCAATCGATGTTATCTACGACTATGAGTATGAAGGTCTGTGGAACGAGAGTGATATCGTTAAAGGTCCTGATGGCAAGACCAATCTCGAGGCTCTGGTAAAAGGTGGAAATGTGGGAATGATTAAGGTGAAGTATACTGGCGACTATGACGCAAACGGCATTCCTACTCGTCAGATCGGTCCAGAGGATCGTCAGATCATCAGCATGGAACCAAAACTGATGGGAGGTTTCAATACTACAGTTGGTTATAAGAACCTCGACCTGACTGTAATCGGTGCGTTCCAGGTAGGTGGTAAGTTGATTTCTGCTATCCACTCTTCAAATGGTTACCTCAATATGCTGACAGGTCGTCGTAACAACCTTGACGTTGATTACTGGACTGAGGAGAATACAGGTGCCAAATACCCCAAACCAGGTGGTGTTCAGGATGGTGATAACCCCAAGTTCGGTTCTACTCTTGGCTATTTCGATGCTGGCTATCTGAAGATCCGTGCCATCACTCTTGGTTACAACTTCGACAAACTGAAGGCTATTAAGGATCTCGGCATCAGCCGTCTGCGCCTCTATGCTACTGTTCAGAATCCATTCGTTCTCTTCTCACCATTCAATAATGAGAGCGGCCTTGATCCTGAGACCAACTCTTGGGCTAACCAGAACACTGCTGTTGGCTATAGCGAATATTCTGGCAAGCACAAGATGCCGATTGTGGGTTATAACACACCTGCAACCCGCAACTTCCTCTTTGGAGTAAACGTAACATTCTAATGAATCATTAAAGAATAAAGAGTTATGAAAACTAAAAGTATAAAATTTATTCTCGCTGCGGGTTTGGTTTGCTGTGGTCTTTCCACAACATTCACCTCTTGCGGTGAAGTGCTCGATGAGCAGCCACGCAGCACTTTCGACCCATCATTCTTCACAACGAAGACGGGTATTGAGGGCGGTCTGACATCGCTCTACGCTCACCTGCGCTATTTCTATGGCAACGGTTACTATCTGAACACCCTCGAGACTGGTACCGACGAATATACCTACGCACAGAGTGCCGATGGTAACTTCAAGGATGCCGACCTTTCTGGTGTAGGTTCTGTTACTTCTACCAGCACTGTTGCTGGTGGTGCTTGGGGCACATTGTTTGCAAATATCAATACCTGTAATGGTATCATTGAGAATGGTGCAGCTGCAGGTATCGACGATGCACTGCTCGCTGAGGCTTATTTCTTCCGTGCATTCGACTACTTTATCCTGGTGCAGACCTATGGTGGTGTGCCCCTTGATCTGGGTGCTGGCGAACTGAAATTCAATACAACAACTGTTCGTACTTCTGTACGTAACACTGTTCCTGAGGTTTATAAGGTTATCTTCAGTGACCTGGAGAAGGCTCTGTCTGATCTGCCTGATAATCCACGTCTTACAGGTTCTGCAACCAAGAATCTGGCTCGTTTGTACCTTTCAAAAGCTTACCTGACATACGCATGGTGGTTGGAAAATCCAAACAATATTCCTACCTATCCTGAGTGCAGCCGCGACGCTGGTCAGGCTCAGAGCTACTTCCAGAAAGCTTTCGATATGGCCAAGGCGGCTATCGACAATCCTGGCCCTTATGGATTGCAGCCCACATTCTATGATGTTAATGTAGCTACCAACGACCGTAACTCAGAGATTATGCTCTATGCTGATCACAATGAGAATGAGAAGTTTGGTAACGGTGGTGCTGGTTACGGCTGGGGTAATGGTGGCTCACCTGAGAACTTTGCTTACTGGATGGAGACCTGGAACTATACAGAAATGATTGCAAAGACCGATAGAAAGAATGATAAGGGTGAAACTGTTTATATCAACCCCGTTCAGCGTGAGGCTGTTCAGGCTCTTGGACGTCCTTGGACACGTATGGCTCCTATCGCCGACAACTTCATGGAAGGTGGTGTATGGGAAGATGCTGTAAAGGCTATCGACTCTCGTTATGATGCAACTTTCACACTGCGTTATCACACCAACTGGCATAAGGCAGGAGGTAGCGATGCATTTGTATATGGTGCCAATGGTGAGAAGGTCTATCCAGATGATGTTTACTTCAGCTGGATTCCTGAAAGCGAGGATGAAAACATCAACTATACAGGTGCTGATGACAAGCTTGGTTTTGGAGAAATGCCTGGCCGTGCTGACTTTGTTGTAGCTGTTAACCACATCAGTCGCAAGAAGTACCCCATCAACTGGAAGATTGGTATCTATCGCACAGATAATGATGGAGGTCTTGGTTCAAAGGTTAATGGTGGTAGCCCACGTCCTTGGAACATTGCTAAGTTCTCTGAGTTCTATTTGATTGCTGCTGAGGCTGCTGTTAAGATAGGCAAGAACGATGATGCAAAGACACTGGTTAACGTGCTCCGTGCCCGTGCTGGTAAGCAGACTTTCAATCAGAATGACAATGTTGCTGTTTCTATTGATAAGAGTGCAGAAATGGTTGCTGCAACTCCTGAGACTATCACTATCGACTTCATTCTTGATGAGCGTAGCCGTGAGTTCTGGGGTGAGGGATACCGTTGGTTTGACCTCGTTCGTACTCAGAAGTGGGCCGAGCGTGCAGGTACTTATCGTATTGCCGGAAGTGGTTACACTGATAAGGATCTGGAGACCGTTACTCGTAACATTCCTGCTGGTTACTATATCCGTCCTATCCCACAGGGACAGCTCGATGGTATGGAGATGACCGACGCAGAAAAGAGCGCATATCAGAATCCAGCTTACAGAAATTAATTTAATAGTTGATAATAGTTAGTTAGATTGTTCGCAAAAGAACAACGTTCCGTCTTTAAAAAAACACTGGCCGTCGAGATGACGACCAGCGTTTTTTTTCATAAATGCTTGTTGTATTTAATGTATTTTTGTATCTTTGCAGCCGAAAAGAAGAGAGAGATAGAAAAAATGGCTCATTTTATCCATCGCATAGCTATCGTGTGTGCCGCAATATTGTTGGCTGCAGCGCCAGCTTGGGGCGAAAAGTTTGTGTTCACTACAATCTGGACCGCTCAGGCGCAGTTTGCTGGCTATTATGTGGCTAAGGAGAAAGGCTTCTATAAGGAGCTTGGACTGGATGTGGTCATTCAGCATCCATCTCTCACTAGTTCTGCATCAAACCGACTAAAGACCGACCAGTGCGATGCGGCTATGTTTTCGATGATGTCGGCTATGGAATTTATTGCCCAAGGCACTCCTTTGGTCAACATCTTCCAAGACTCGATGAATAGCAGCAACATCCTGGTATCGCGATGGGGCATCAATCCGCTACAGATGAAGGGTAAGAAGGTGGGCATATTCAATGCCGACCCTAACTACCTTACTTATATAATGAGCAAACGTGAGGGTATGAACTACCAGTGGGTGCGCTTCACTAGCGATATAAACGTGTTCTTGTCGGGTGCTGTTGATGCCACAATGGTAGTAAGCTATAACGAGTATTGCCTGCTAAAACAGGCAGGCTTCCGTATGACCGAGGAGTGCATCTATCGCTTTAGTGAGCATGACTATAACATCCAGGAGAATGGAGTGTATGTTAAGCGCGACTATTTCCAAACCCATCGTGCTGAGGTGGCTAAGTTTGCAGCCGCTAGCCGTAGAGGGTGGGAGTGGGTAGCAGCACATCCTGAAGAGGCTCTGGAAATAGTGATGAGGTATGTGAATAAACATAAGTCGCATACCAATAGAGTGATGCAGAAACTGATGCTCGAGGAGGTGCTGCGACAGCAAGTAGACAGAGAATCAAAACGTCGAGAATTCCGCGTGCGACCAGATATGGTGAAGAAGGCAAGCCGGTTAATGTTTGAGAGCGGTATGCTTAAGCGAGAAGTGACATATAAGGAATTGATGGGACTATGAGTAAAGAACGGTTTGGCAGATTCAAGGAGTTTTATATGAGCCGTCAGTGGAAGTTTTCCATTCTGGGGGCTATTCTCTTGATTGCTATGCTGTTTATTCTGCATTATAGTCGCCAATATTTCCAGCAGAACGCTATGGATGATGCTGTGCGCTCGCTAGAACGCGTGCTTAATAACGCTGATATGCGCCTACATCAGACTGAGATTGCTACCGATAGTCTGCTACCACTAATCGAACAGCATCTAGACAACCCTGACATAATGTTTGACTATAGTAGGAAACTGCTTGAAGATCATCCCGATATGAAAGGTTGCAGCATTGCGTTTGAGCCATATTTCTTTAAGCAGAAAGGGCAGTACTTTTCGGCCTATTCGTATAATAACAACGGAACCATTCAGACAGAGCAGGAGGGTAACGATGGATATCAGTACTTCTATATGGATTGGTATCTAATACCGCACCAGCTAGACCACAAATATTGGATTGAACCATTCGAAGACGCTAGTGCCACAGGTATTCAGGTAAACGAGGTGATGACATCCTACTGTCAACCTATCTGTGATGCCGAAGGAAAGGCTGTTGGTGTGTTGTCGGCCGATGTCCCGCTAAAGTGGTTGTCCGATCTGGTTTTGGCTCAGCGGCCTATGCCTCGTTCGTATTGTATGCTTATTGGTCGCGGCGGATCATATATAGTGCATCCAGATACCACGAAACTGCTTTACGAGACGATATTTACGCCTTGCCAAGAGCGTAGAGATACAGCCTTGATGGCTTTAGGGCGTGCTATGGTTGATGGTGAGACGGGCTATAAGTCGATAGAACTCGATGGCCAGGAGAGCCATGTATTCTATATGCCGTTCCGCCAAACGGGGTGGAGCATTGCTATGGTTTGTCCTGATGATGTGATATTAAATAACTACCTACGCTTACTCTGTGTATTTTTGCCATTCATATTATTAACCATCATACTTATGTTAATACCATTCTGGCACCTGCTGCGTCGTTATCGCAGAAAATTGGCCGTGTGTCTAGCGGCCTTTGTGTTTATCCTAACCTCGTGTCAATCCGAGCAGCAACGTAGTAATACGTCAGTTAAGCAAAATGCAAAACTATCTAGACATGATCGAGCAATTAAATCCATCGTGGATATTGCTGGTGAAAGCAATGAGATTTATTTCCAGTTGCTCGACAGCATAGAGCAACAAGGAGTATTGGCTACATGCGAACTTGACTATTTCCGTGCCAAGAGATATTACGAATCCGACCAGTTTCGCTCGGCCTTAATCTACTATAAAAAGGCAATAGCAACCGATGCGCTGCTGAATATCAACAAGGATAGCTACTATCGTTCTTTTGTAGGCATTCATACATGTTATAGCAATATCAACAATATCCAGGAGGGACTTGCTGCTGCCACGCAGGGATACCAGTTGGCAATTAAGGATACCACGCTTGTAGGTCGTGATATGGCCAACAATCTGCTGATGGAGATAGGTACTAGTCAACTTAAACTGAATCATGCCGACGAAGCTGCAAAGACCTTTGAACAGGTAAGAAAGCAGACTGAAGAGTTGGCTCTGGCTAATCCTCTTAATGCCGATTTACAGGAGAGTTGCCTGCTTATACCATCAGAAATCATCAAAGGTTATCTGAATCGTAGAGAGTTTGACAATATAGACCCTTGGCTAAGTATGATGGAACAGGCGTTGGAACGCTATGCCGCTACTGATGCTTCGACCACCAGCTATGGCCGATATCTAGCCACGCTGTTGCGTAACAAGGCTGTAATCTATGCCAAGACTGGCCGTATGGAAGAGGCTGATGTGGCCTATCAGAACTATCTGGCGTTGCCTTACGCACAGACCTTCAATGGTATATATAATCAGGCCTACTATCTAGAGGTAACAGAGCAATGGCAGAAGCTACTCGACATACAGCTTCGTATCGATTCGGCCGAGCAGGCAGCAGGTATTCCACCTACTATCGATTATCTGATAGAGAGTCCTGCCACAACCTTCAAGGCTCTTATAAACACGGGGCGCAAGGAAGAGGCATTGCAACGAGCTGGCCAGATTATTAATCTGCTTGACTCTGTAAAGGAGTATCAGCACCGTAGCGATGCCGAAGAACTTGCCGTAATCTACGAGACCCAACAGAAAGAGGCTCAGATAGCACAGCAAAAGGCCGATATCAACCATCAGCGCATGATTGGTATTGGTGTGGGATTCTTGTTTCTTATTGCATTCATCGGTGTACTGCATGAGTTGTATCGCCGACTACGTAAGGCACATGCCGAACTTGAGATGAGCTATAAGAATCTGGTTATAGCCAACGAGCGTGCTGAGGAGTCGTCGAAGATGAAGTCAAACTTTATCCGTCAGGTCAGTCACGAAATTCGCACTCCATTAAACATCCTGAGTGGTTTTACACAGATTATCACTATGCCTGATATGGATCTCGATGAGTCTACACGCAAGGATGTTAACCAAAAGATAATCGAGAATACAGGTCGCATTACCGACTTGGTTAACAAGATGATAGAACTCAGCGACGCCAACAGCCAGACCGTAATAGAGCGTACAGACCAGGTATTGGCCATACAACTAGCCGCAAAGGCAGCCGATGCCAGCGGTATAACCGAATTGCCTCATGTAGAGTTTGACATGCAGATACAGCCTGAGGTAGAATCGTTGATGATTACCACCGATGAGAGTGCCGCTTCGCGTGCTCTGGCTATGATCCTCGATAATGCTGGTAAGTTTACACGCCCGGCTAATGCTTCTGACAACAAACCAACTGTAAAACAGAAGGTTACTCTTTCTGTTGGGCGTACTAAGAATTATCTTTGCTTGGCTGTCGAAGATACTGGTATAGGTGTGCCCGCAGAGTCGGCTGAGATTATTTTCGATGAGTTTGTGCAACTTGATGAGTATTACGAGGGTACTGGTATCGGACTTACTGTTGCCCGTTCGTTTGCCCGTCGCTTGGGTGGCGATGTGGTTTTGGATACAGCTTATACAAGTGGCGCCCGCTTCGTATTGACGCTACCGCTATAATTAAGTCAAATAATTATAAAAAATGGAAGAAAGAGGACTATGATATAAGTTTTTTGTGTAAATTTGCATAGTTGATTAACCCCCAAAACTATATTGATTATGAAGAAAAACCTATCCAAGTTGGCCATCATGGCGATAGTTGTCCTAGCGGGCGTGGTATTGTGTGTACAGACGGTATCAGCTCAGGCTAAACGCAGACCAGCAGCCAGACCAGCTGCAAAGCCAGCAGCAAAGAAAACTGCGGAAAAATTAAACAACAATTTTGCTATCCTGGAGTTCGACGAATGGATTAACGATAATAATCCGTTTGAAGACGAGGAGTATATCTACTTCCTCGACTATCCTAGTGGTTCGTCGAACGCTCTGCGTGCTGTTAACAAGAAAACCGGCGATGTAAAACTGGTAGTGCCTAAAAAGAAGCGTGCTCGTACCAAGATATGCAGCGCAGGCAGTGATGGCAAGAACATCTATATGCGACTTGAGAATAAGGGTATCGCCCTGTTTAATGGTACTGACGTGAATACATCTGAACTGATATTCCCGCAGAACGATAAAGGATACCTGAGTTATGGTAACCGTGGTAGCAACATTATCACATCACCTAACGGACGCTATCTGTTCTTCTATGGCGACTCGCCAATACTATACGATCTAGAGAAAAAGGAAGTGATGCGTGTAGGTATCAGCACGACTACAAATGGAGCAATTGTTACAGACGATGGACTACTTATAGGCACAGATTATTCCGAAGTATTCACGGGTGGAAGAAATCCGAATGTAACGCCCGATACAGGAAGTCCAAAAAACCGTGAGGGCCTGAAGGTGATAAGAGGTAACAAGATAGACAATGGTGCTGGTGGAGATTTCTGCTCAATATGGTACGACGCAGCCGACACAACTGTCTATGTAGCCATCGGCGAACAGGTGCTGAAATCGAAAGCCGAAGCCGACCTAAAGTTCCAAGAGGTATACTGTCTGCCAGGCGAGAATAAGAAGTTCACAAAGGTTGTAAGCAACGGGAGACGAGTATTTGCACTAACTGACCACTATGAGAAACATATATACGAGTGGGACAATAAGGATATGGCTGGTACACCAAAAATATCGAAGGAACTTGATACAGGCATCCACTATACAGACAAGTATGGATATACTGACCCTAATACAAAAAAGGTGTCTTATGTGGGCCGTATATTCTACGACTCTATGGGCAATCTATGGATGCAAGAGAGCGACGCAAGGTTTTATATCTACAACCCTGATGGCATACAGGGACTTACCAATCTAAAGGGTAAGTGGACTAAGAACGAACTGCCAAAGGAAGAGGATTGAAAATAGATGATAAGATAACAGAGAAGCCTTCGCATTACAACCATCTGGAAAAGATGGATGTAGGCGAAGTGTTGAGGAGCATCAACCGCGAGGATATGCTTGTGGCTGGGGCTGTTGAGTGTGCCATTCCTCAGATAGAACCATTGGTTCGTGCCATTGAATCAAGAATGAAACAAGGCGGGCGACTTTTCTATGTTGGCGCAGGAACCAGTGGTCGACTAGGGGTGCTGGATGCCAGTGAACTGCCGCCAACGTTTGGCGTGTCGCCCGACTGGGTGATAGGTATAATTGCTGGTGGCGAAGAGGCTCTACGCCAAGCCGTAGAGCATGCAGAGGATGATGAGGAACAAGGTAGGCTAGACCTGGAGGCTTATCGTCTATCGCCTCTGGATAGTGTTATCGGCATAGCTGCTTCAGGTACAACTCCTTATGTGATAGGAGCAGTAAAATACGCTAGAGCAAATGGACTGCTTACTGGCTGTATTACTAGCAATCCCCACACGCCGCTAGCCTCAGAAGCCGAGTATCCGATAGAAACTATTGTAGGCCCTGAGTTTGTTACAGGTTCTAGTCGTATGAAGAGTGGTACAGCACAAAAGATGGTGCTGAACATGATAAGCACAGCGCTGATGATAAGAATGGGCCGTGTAAAGGGCAATCGGATGGTAAAGATGCAGCTTACCAACGAGAAACTTATTGATCGAGGCGCGCGAATGATTCAAGAATCATTAGGAATTACATACGATGAAGCCCGTCAGCAGCTATTAGAAGCTGGGAGTGTAGATAAGGTCATTTCTTAAATAACATGAATAAAAGAGATTTCTTTGATGGATAATGACGGATTTAGCTGAATTTTGTATAATTTTGCAGCCGATTTGAAAAAAGTGTCAATACTAAGCAATGACTTACATAGGAGAATTGATTTCGATTGGTGTAGCTTTCTCATGGACTGCTACCGCGCTGCTGAGTGAATTCGGTAGCAAACGTCTGGGTAATCTTACGCTAAATGTACTAAGAATGGGCCTTGCACTGGTATTCTCGCTAGTGCTGTTTATGGTTGTTACGGGCAATCTTCTGCCTCCAGGCGCTTCGGCCGAGGCGGCAGGATGGATGTTGCTGTCAGGCGTTGTCGGATATGTGATAGGAGATTTCTGCCTGTTTCAGTGTTATATTATAATTGGTTCGCGCTATGGACAGTTGTTTATGACGCTGGCACCACTAGCAGCTGCACTGATGGCTTGGATAACTCTTGGTCAGCAGATGACGGGCATGAGTATCCTTGCAATGTTTATCACCCTTGCTGGTATAGGCATCTCAGTGCTTGGTCGGGGAGAGCATCACAAGGTTGGGCTAAAATTACCGCTCAATGGTGTGCTGTTTGCTATCGGAGCTGCAATGTGTCAAGGTATAGGATTGGTACTTAGTAAGATTGGAATGGATCACTATGAGGCGACCGCAAATATGCCGGATTGGCTCATTCCATTCAGCGCCAACTTCTATCGTTGTGTGGCTGGAATCATCGGATTTACACTATTGCTATATTTCCGTAAGGGCTTAGATCCTTTGCGTGAGGCTATTCATGATAAGAAAGGACTTGCAGTCGCTACAGCTACTACAGTGTTTGGCCCGTTTGTTGGTGTAGGTTTCTCGTTGATGGCTGTACAATACACAGCAGCAGGTATCGCCAGCACACTGATGGCGATGACACCAATTATAATTCTGTTGCCTTCGTATTGGCTGTTCCACCAGAAGATAACTTGGCGAGCCGTAGCTGGTGCTGTTATCTCCGTGGTGGGTGTTAGTCTATTCTTCTTGGGTTAACGCTTACTTAACGCGCCAAACGTTAAGCACTATACCCTTAAAGTCGGGCGAAAACGTAGGTGCACAAACAAATAGCGAGTTGTTAAGCCAGCCGTATTTGCTATCGGCAGGAGCCTCAAACTGCGGTGCTGCACGGAAGTAGAAACTTGGCTTTCCGTCAGCATCCTTGCCGTTTGCGATGATTCCACGGTTGCGAACGTGGATATAAATCCCGTCATCGGTCTTGATGCAGTAGATGGCTTCGAGCTCAGTGCGTCCTTCTGCATTAAGTTGATAGTCGGCACCACCATTCACAATGGTTCCCTTAATCTTTGGTCCCTCAAAGGTTCCGCCTGTGATGGGAATCACGGTGCGTCGGCCATGCTGAGTGTTGTCGATGCCGAAAGCCTCACCAAGAGTAACCTTAAGTTGAAGTGCAAACTCCAGTTGTGGCGCCTCGGGCACGTTGGTTTGTGCGCTGACTGTTATCATCCAGCCCGTCAGCAAGGCCATCAAGAATAGCTTTTTCATAATCCGATTAATTTATTTCTTAAGTATCTGTTCGGCATGTTGCTTGGTATTTACCTGCTTGCCGGTCAGGATTTGTTCTATTATTCCTTCCTCGTTTATAATGAATGTGGTGCGGATGGTGCCCATTGTCTTTTTTCCATACATAGTTTTCTCTCCCCAAGCCCCCATAGCTTCCATCAGTTCGCGATTCACATCGGCAATCAGTGGGAATGGCAGTTGGTGTTTCTCCTTGAACTTTACGTGTGATGCGGCCGAATCCTTGCTCACACCAACTACTTCGTAGCCTTCGGCCTGCAACTGATCATAGCCGTCGCGCAGACTGCAGGCCTCTGCAGTACAGCCGCTAGTGTTGTCCTTTGGGTAGAAATACAACACAAGTTTACGGCCGCGATAGTCACTCAGACGTATGTCACGTCCCTGTTCGTCCTTGCCCAGAATCTCAGGCGCTTTGTCTCCAATCTTCATAGTTTTTGTTCTTTTTATTATTATCTGCTTGCAAAGATACAACGTTTTTCGGAAAATGCAAACCTAATTGCAGAAAATATAGTAACTTTGCAGGCTGAAACATTATTTCTGCATGGATAAAGGAATATCACAACAAAGTATTTTTCAACGTCCGCTATGGGCTGCACTCATGGCGTTTACTGCTGCCTTTCTGTGGGGATGGGCATATCCGTTTATCAAACTTGGTTTTGCTGAGTTTGAGATTACTACGGATATGACGGGAAGCAAAATGCTGTTTGCTGGTATTCGTTTCTTTATTTCTGGTGTAATAATTCTCTCTATAGCATGTTTCACTCATCGTTCATTCCAATTGAAAGATGAGGCTAGAAATTATATGCTTACCAGTAGTTTGTTTCTACTTGTATTTACTTTGCTCAATACAACCCTGCATTATGCTGCCTTCTATATCGGATTGTCGCACAGTAAGGGAAGTCGTGCTGCCATTCTTAATTCACTTAGTGTGTTTACATTGGTACTCCTAGCATGTATATTCTTTAAGAGCGATAAACTTACATTACGAAAAATCATAGGTTGTACTATTGGCTTTTGTGGTATCTTATTGCTTAATATCGGAGGAGAGGAGAGTGGGGCTTTTACCTTTTTAGGCGATGGTATGATCATTCTCAATGCCATGTGCGGAGCCTTTGCCGGACTGATGACGAGAGGTGTGAACAAACGAATAGATGTATTTGTAGGTACTGGTTATAGTCTTGGTATTGGTGGTGTATTGCTGATGATTCCTGGTCTGTTGATGGGTGGTATGCTTCCTAATATAACTATACTTGGACTATTCTATTTGCTGATGCTGATAGGTATATCTACCATAGGTTTCACACTCTACAACAAGCTGCTTACGTGCAATCCCGTTGGCAAGATTGCCATCTGGAATTCGCTTATTCCTGTGGTGGGAGCCGTTACTTCTTGTTTATGTCTAAGCGAGGAGTTCCAGTGGAAGTATGCACTAGCTGCAACAATGACTACAGCAGGAATATATATCATCAACAAAGGAAAGAAGTGAATTTTTCGTAAAAAAGAATTTATAATTCTTATTTTTTTCGTACCTTTGCACCCAAAATTCTTAAGATATGAATATTGAAGCATTAATCAGCAAGGCTGCAGGTGAGGCAGTGAAGGCCCTTTATGGCGTGGATGCCACAGAGAAGATGCTGCAGTTGCAGAAGACAAGAAGTGAGTTTGAGGGTAACTTGACTCTGGTGGTTTTTCCTTTTGTGAAAGCTGCCAAAAAGAGTCCTGAGCAGACTGCACAGGAAATTGGCGAGTACTTGACTGCCAACTGTGCCGCTGTAGAGAAATTTAATGTAGTAAAAGGATTTTTGAACCTGAGCGTAGGCGATGGTGCCTGGCTGCAGTTGCTCGATGCCATCGATAAGGATGAGCGTTTCGGCATGAAGCAGGCCACCGATGAGAGCCCGCTCGTGATGATAGAATATTCTTCACCAAATACCAACAAACCGCTGCATCTGGGCCATGTACGCAACAACCTGTTGGGTTGGAGCTTGGCACAGATCATGGAGGCCAATGGCAACAAGGTAGTGAAGACCAACATCGTAAACGACCGTGGTATCCACATCTGTAAGTCAATGCTTGCATGGCTTAAGTATGGCAACGGTGAGACACCTGAAACCAGCGGCAAGAAGGGTGATCACCTGATTGGCGACTACTACGTAGCCTTCGATAAGCACTATCGTGAGGAGATTAAGGAGTTGGTTGCTCAGGGCATGGACGAAGAGAAGGCCAAGCAGGAGGCACCATTGATTAAGGAAGCTCACGAGATGTTGGTTAAGTGGGAGCAGAATGATCCTGAGGTTCGCGCCCTGTGGGAAAAGATGAACAACTGGGTATACGCCGGATTCGATGAGACATATAAGAAGATGGGCGTATCGTTTGATAAGATCTACTATGAGAGCCAGACATATCTTAAGGGTAAAGCCAAGGTAGAAGAGGGACTTGCAAAAGGTCTCTTCGAGCGCCATGAGGACAACTCTGTATGGGCCGACCTTACAAACGAAGGCCTCGACCAGAAGTTGCTGCTGCGTAGCGATGGAACCAGTGTTTATATGACTCAGGACATCGGTACAGCCGAGATGCGTTTCAAGGATTACCCCATCGACAAGATGATATATGTGGTAGGTAACGAGCAGAACTATCATTTCCAGGTACTCTCTATTCTGCTTGACCGTCTTGGATTCAAGTGGGGTAAGGAACTTACACACTTCTCTTACGGAATGGTAGAGTTGCCAAACGGTAAGATGAAGAGCCGTGAGGGAACTGTGGTTGATGCCGACGATCTGATGGCTCTAATGGTTGAAGATGCCTACAAAACTTCGATGGAATTGGGCAAATTTGATGACATGACCGAGGAGGAGCGCCGTGAGATTGCCCGTGTGGTAGGTATGGGTGCCCTGAAATATTTCATCCTTAAGGTAGATGCTCGCAAGAATATGCTGTTCAATCCAGAAGAAAGTATCGATTTCAACGGTAATACAGGTCCGTTCATCCAGTATACTTATGCTCGTATCCGCTCAATCCTGCGCAAGGCTGAGGCTGAGGGCTTGAAGCCTGCAAATGCCCAGGTAGAACTGGCTGAGAAGGAGGTTGAACTGGTTCAGAAGATGAACGAGTTTGGCGCAGCTGTTGAGCAGGCAGGTAAGGACTATTCTCCTAGCGGTATCGCCAACTACTGTTATGAGCTCACCAAGGTGTTCAATCAGTTCTATCACGATTACAGCATCCTTAACGAGCCCGATGAGCAGAAGAAGGCTGTGCGCCTGATGCTGGCTAAGAACGTAGCCAAGATTATTAAGAATGGTATGAGTTTGCTGGGTATCGAGGTACCCGAGCGTATGTAATAATGACAAAACTCGTCAATCCCCCAACAAATCGTCATGATACCGTACTTCCATTGCCAATGGAGGTACGGGCTGACGCTTGGGCTGTGGATGCTGCCTGTTCGGGCAATCCTGGCCCGATGGAGTATCAGGCCATCGATTTGCAGACGGGATATCAGGTCTTCCACTTCGGGCCTGTACATGGAACCAATAATATCGGCGAATTTTTGGCAATTGTGCATGCCTTGGCACTATGCTGGCAGAAGGGATTGCATAACAAGACTATCTATTCAGATTCGTACAACGCCATCCTTTGGGTTTCTAAAGGCAAGTGTAAAACTGCGCTTGAGCGTAACCCAAAGACAGAACAGTTGTTCCAGATTATAGCCAGAGCCGAGAACTGGTTGAAAACCCACCAATATCGTAATCCCATAATTAAGTGGGAAACAAAGCAGTGGGGAGAAGTTCCTGCCGATTTTGGCAGAAAATAAAATAAGTTAGCGTTATTTGTTACACAAATAGGGGGCTTTAATTCTTTTTAACTAATAGAACAAGTCCCCAGTCTTATTTTTTTTCTATATTTGCAACCAATTTAAGTTATAACTATAGAATTGCTATACCCCAGAGAAGATGACTGATATCATTATATCTAGTTTCCTGAGCTTGTTTGCTTTATTTGGCAAAGAAGAAAAAGTAGACGAAGTATGGGCTAAGACCATCCTCGCTAATTATTTGCGTAGACATTTTGGTATCAGAAACATAGAACACTATCTCAATTTGTACTCAGATTTGCGTGGAGTGTATGAAGTGAGCGATAACCTGGATACAAATGAAACGGTGACAGCCATTTGCTCTAATCTTCTTGGAAAGATATCCAACAAGGAGAAGTCTCTTCTTTTGCTGCGTTTGATGGAGTTCTGCTCTGACGACGGAGTGCTGCTCCAAGCCATAGGCATGTTCAAGACCATGGCTAAGATATTCAACATCTCTGATGAACTCTATCAGGATTTCTCCGATTTCGTTGAGAATAAGGAGAATCGCCGTGTGATGGTGCATAAGTTGGAAGGGACGGATGGCGAACTTAAGACTCTCGCCTGTCCATCTTTGGGATTGCTTATTTTTACCTATAAGGGAACCGATACGGTGCTGCTCAATGATGTGCCTGTGCTTCCCGGTGCTTTCATGGTATGGTTACATAGCAGTGTAATCAAAGGAAAGAAGGGCAACCCCATCTATTTCTCTACGATAGTCGACAAATATGCAGCTCGCGATGGCAAGGCTCTTGAAAACATACATCGTATAGAGTTCTGTGGTCGTGATATTAATTTCCGCTTCCCCAATAGCGATAATGGTATACACAACCTGAGTTTCAATTTGCATCATGGCGAACTGTTAGCCATCATGGGTGGTTCGGGCACAGGAAAATCTACATTGCTCTCACTTCTCAATGGAACGTTAGTTCCTCAGGAGGGTAGCATCACTATCAACGGTCATAGTATCTCTGAACCAAGAGTTAAAGATTTGATAGGATTTGTACCCCAGGACGATCTGCTGATAGAAGAACTTACTGTGTATCAGAACCTTTGGTTCACTGCCAAGTTGTGTTTTGAGGGTATGAGTGATGCCGAGATTGATAGTCGTGTGATGAAGACTCTTAAGGATCTTGGTCTTGATGCTGCCAAAGACCTTAAGGTAGGTTCTGCTATCAATAAATATATCTCTGGCGGCCAGCGCAAGCGTTTGAACATCGCTCTGGAGCTAATCCGCGAACCGTCTGTACTTTTCCTTGATGAGCCTACTTCCGGCCTTTCGTCTACAGACACTGAGAAGGTTATCAACCTACTTAAGGAGCAGACCTATAAAGGAAAACTCATTGTGGTGAATATCCACCAGCCTTCGAGTGATGTATATAAGCTCTTCGACCGTTTGTGGCTCTTGGATAAAGGTGGTTATCCTGTCTTCGATGGTAATCCTATCGATGCGATTACTTATTTCAAGACAGCTGCAAACTACGTAGATGCAGCCACCAGTACCTGCCCGACGTGTGGAAATGTTAACCCTGAGATAGTATTAAATATTATCGACGAGAAAGCACTTAACAGTGGTGGAGAAATATCCGACGAACGAAAGATGACACCTCAGGAGTGGCATGAGCTTTATCTTAAGAAAAGGAAACAGCAGGATAAGGTGAATGTAAGTGCAGTGCCACCTTCTGATCAGAAGAAACCTAATGCCTTCAAGCAGTTCCTTATCTTCCTGCGTCGCAATTTCACTACAAAGATTACCAATCTGCAGTACCTCTGTATAACTCTGCTCGAGGCACCTCTGCTTGCTGTCGTCTGCGGCATGCTTACTCGTTTTGCTCCTCCTGAGGGTTATAGCGTAATGGACAACAAGAACCTTGTCAGCTATTTCTTCATGTCGGTAATCGTAGCTACATTCATTGGAATGAGTGGTAGTGCCGAGGAGATTATCAAGGACCGTTCGCTGCTTAAGCGCGAGAAATTCCTCAGCCTCTCACATAGCAGTTATATATGGTCTAAGATAGTATATATGGCAGGTGTGTCGCTGTTGCAGACACTCTTGTTCATCACAATAGGTAACTATATTATGGGCCTGCAAGGTCTGTTCTGGACTTGGTGGATTGTTCTTTTTGTAACATCGCTACTCTCTAACCTTGTAGGATTGCTTCTCTCGCAATGTCTCAGTTCGGTAGTTGCCATCTACATCAGCATCCCGCTGTTGCTCATCCCGCAGATATTGCTTTGCGGTCTTGTGGTTAGCTTCTCTGACTTGACACCAAAAAGCACCACAGGCAATGTGCCTATTATTGGCAACATCATACCATCACGCTGGGCATACGAGGCACTTGCTGTTACATCTTATACAGACAACAGCTACGAGAAGCCTTTCTTCGATACTCATAAGGAGAAATACGAAACTCAGTTCTATAACATGGGTTATCTATATGAGCTACAGTCACAACTGGAGACAATGAATGATGAGGCCACACGTGGTAAGGAGGTTAATCCTAGTCATCTTGAGATTATTAAGACCAACCTTCCTCACCTGACACAAGTATGTGGAATGGATGCCTATAGTGGTGACTTCTCATATAATTCTCTGAAGGACTACTTAGGTAAGAGCGAAGAGATACTCTCGAAGAAGAGTAACCAAGCCACGCTGGCTGCCGATGCTAAGATGGCAAGTATAATTCGCGAGCTGGGTAAAGATGCTATGCTTGATCTGAAGCGTAACAACTATAACATACGTTTGGAAGAATTTGTTGTGGGGGCCGACAATGCTCGAATGCTCGACATTGTTGATAATGTCATCGTGCCCCGCACCAGTATCATTTTCCTTACCCCACAGAGTCACATCGGCAGTGCACCCTTCTACAGTAGCGAGAAGATCGTTGGCCCATGGCACGTTAAGACCCTCTGGTTTAATATGTGTGTGATGTTGTTGATGTGCATCTTTGTAGCCCTGTTCCTGTTTGCTGACTGGCCAGGCAAGTTGATTAGAAAAAGTGAACAATAATAATAGTATTAATTAATAACTAAAATTTTAAGAAATGAAGAAATTATCAATTTTCGCTGTAGCATTTGCAGCAATTGCTTTCGCAGCATGCGGAGGAAACAAGAGTGCCCAGAATGTTGAGGATGCCGACTCTACCAAGAGTTTCGAGCAGGAGCAGATTGAGGCTAGTATCAAGATGCACGTTGACAGTCTTGCCTCTGAGATTGGAAAACTTAAGCAGCTTCCTATTCTGGCACAGGATGGCAGCATTAAGTTGACAGCTGATGAGTTGAAGGTTAAGCCTGATTACCTCCTGAACCCATCTGTTGCCGACAACGCTACCACATTGGCCGAAAAGTATCGTGCACTGGCAGCTCTCCAAGTAGACAAGTCTACAGCAAAGCTTTACGAAATGCCTGTCGAGGACTTCGATAAGGCTATTACCAAGCTGGTTGCTGATATCAATGATCCTTCATTCAAGACTTTCGAGGAGGGTGCTCCTGTGGCTGAGGCAACTGAGGCTCTCTACAATGCAATGAATGAGAACGGACGTATCAACTACTTCTGGCAGTCTGCTGCTGCTTCACTCGTTGAACAGCTCTACCTCATCAATCATAACGCAGACAAGTTCCTTGCTGCCTTTAACGATGAGGCTGCTGCTAACAGCACCTTCCGTGTAATTCTGATTCTCGATGCTCTGAACCGCCTTGCACAGTACGATCCAGACATCAAACCAGTAGCTGACGCTCTCGCTCCTCTGGATGTTCTCAACGCTACAACAGTTGCTGAGCTGAAGACACAGCTGGAGGCTGCCAAGGATAAGATTGAGGCAGCTCGTAAGGCTCTCGTAAAGTAATATTTACACCTTATATATAATATACCCCCCGACACAGCTGTGCCGAGGGGTATATATTTTAGTGTTATTCCTTAACGTCTGAAAACTACAATACTGTTACTACCGAATGTTTTCGAACTTACAACTACCGCGTTTGCAGGAATAATTGGTGCTCGTGTTCCATCTGTAACTGTCAATGCTGTGTTTGTTTCTACACGTATCTCGTCCCATAAACCTTGGATCAGGAACGTACGCAATGTTTCTGCACCACCTTCTACTATTATTGATTGTATGTTTTGAGCATACAGACTATCAATGTTTAGAGGGTGGGTACGATCTATAACCAAGCGTTTGGGATCTGGGCCGTACCATTCGCGTACGTTAAGTTGTGGATGCTCGCGCTCGTCGGTGATTCGGCCAACTAGGATAGCATCTTCCTCAGCGCGAAGTTTGTGTGAGAGCATCTTTGTGAAATCAGTAGAGATTTTCAAAGGCTTGTGATGGTCATCGATAAAATCGTTGGCAGTCTGAGCCCATTTTAATATGATATACGGGCGCTTTTCGCGATGGAATGTGAAGAAACGGCGATTTAGGGCTTTGCATTCTTCCTCAAGTACACCAACTTCAACCTCGATACCTGCCTCGTGTATCTTCTTTATCCCTCGACCTTGAACTTGTGCAAATTCATCGATGCAGCCAACAACCACACGGCGTACACCTTTCTTAATAATAAGATCGGCGCAAGGAGGAGTCTTACCATAGTGCGAACATGGTTCAAGACTCACGTAAATAGTTGATTCTGGCAGCAGTGCCTCGTCCTCTGCTTTTACCGATGCAAAGGCATTAACCTCTGCGTGACCTTGACCACAACGTACGTGATATCCCTCACCGATAATACGTCCATTGTGCACTATTACGGCTCCAACCATCGGGTTGGGTTTTGCGTTCTGCTGTCCGTTTTTTGCCAATTGGATGCAGCGACGCATGAATTTTTCGTCGTCTATCATCATTTTTTCTTCTTTTTACTTTTCTACCTATCTACTTTTTTGTAATTTTGCAGTGTGAATTACGAACAACTCTACCAACGACTCAGCAACATATATGATACTGGCGAGGCAAAAGCCATCGTCCGTTGGGTGCTTGATGTCCGCTTTGGACTTTCAACAGCCGATATTTATTGTGGCAAAGTTACACAATTATCACCAAACGACCAAGCAGAACTTGAAAAAATAATGCAAAGACTCGAAAAAGCAGAGCCTGTGCAGTATGTTTTGGGCATGGCCGACTTCTGTGGCCGACAGTTTCATGTAGCTCCGGGTGTACTTATTCCAAGGCCCGAAACTGCAGAATTGTGCCAATTAATCGTGCAAGATGGTGGCGGCGATATACTTGACATTGGTACGGGTAGCGGATGCATAGCAATCACTTTGGCTTTGGATATCGCTGATTCTAAAGTTACTGCCTGGGATATTTCGGATGATGCCTTAGCGATAGCCAAAGGTAATGCAGATAAACTAGATGCTAACGTCGTGTTTGAACATCGCGATGCACTAGCTATAGAACCTGATGTAGAGCGGTGGAATGTGATTGTTAGCAATCCGCCATACATCTGTCGCAAGGAAGCCGATGAAATGGAAGAAAACGTACTTAGATACGAGCCCGATACAGCCCTGTTTGTTCCCGATGATGACCCGTTGTTGTTTTATCGCCATATCATGCATTATGCTCAATCTTCATTGAGACAGGGTGGACGATTATACTTTGAGATTAATCCTATTTATGCCGATTCTATCGTGGATAAGCTAACAGAATTGGGATTTGTGGAAGTATCAAAGATAGACGATCAATACGGCAAAACTAGATTTATAAAAGCCTGCAAGAAATGACTAAGGAAAAGACAGAACAAGAAGCATACCTGCAACTAGCCGCCATGTGTGCTCAGGCAGAACACTGCGAGCAAGAGATGCGCGACAAGATGAAGCGTTGGGGCGTTGAACCTGATGCTCAGGACCGTGTCGTAGCTCGACTTGTTAAGGAACGTTATATCGATAACGAGCGATATACCCGTGCCTTTGTTAAGGATAAGATTCGCTATAACAAGTGGGGTAGGCGAAAAGTCATGCAGGCACTGTGGATGAAGCGCATAGATGATGACATACAGCACCGTGTGCTCGATGAAATCGATGATAAAGAGTATATAGATGTGCTCATCCCCTTGCTTAAGCAGAAGCGAAAAACTATAAAAGCCAAGAGCGATTACGAACTTAATCAGAAACTGGTGCGTTTTGCATTGGGCAGAGGTTTTGATTTTGGTATTATTCGTCAATGTATGGATGTTGACGATGAAATGGCCGAGTTAGATGAAGATTGTTAGCTTCTGGCATCGTGTACTCGATTTGATATCACCACGAATCTGTGTGATGTGCGGCCGACGTTTGTCGGCTACTGAAGAGGTGATATGCAACAGGTGCAATTTTCATCTTCCTAGGACGGGGTTGGCTAAGGATGCGTACGACAACGTTATGGCAAAACTCTTCTGGGGGCGACTGCCAATAGAACGTGCTTCAGCACTATTCTACTACGAGGGCCATTCCGAAACAGCAAATATCATATATCAACTTAAGTATAAGGGGCATCCAGAGATTGGCTATATCATGGGCCGCATAGTAGCTAAGGAGTTTATGTGCGATGATTTCTTCGATGGAATCGATGGAATAGTACCTGTTCCCCTTACTAAAGATCGATTTAAGGCTCGAGGTTATAACCAGAGTGAGGAGATAGCTAAGGGCATCAGTGAGATAACAGGTCTGCCTATCTATAATGATCTAGTAAAGCGAACTGTGTTTCAGGGCAGTCAGACAAGGAAAAGCCGATGGGAGCGTAATGATAATGTAGAGCATGTATTTACCGCCAACAAACACATACCAGCCCGCTTAAAGCATTTGTTGGTGGTTGATGATGTGGTAACAACTGGCGCCACTATCGTTGCATGTTCAAGCAAATTGGTCCAATCAGATGACATAAAGATAAGTGTTCTGTCGCTTGGTCTTACAAAAAGATAGGAAAATAATTCTAGTTTTATTTTGCATTTCCCTCACTTATTCGTATCTTTGCACCCAAATTACAGAATAACGTTATGGAAATCAAGAATCAATTTGCTCAGAAACTGATGGAAATTCAGGCCATCAAGTTGCAGCCCAACGAGCCATTTACATGGGCTTCGGGTTGGAAATCACCTATTTACACAGACAATCGTAAGACCCTTTCATTCCCACGTCTGCGCTCGTTCGTAAAGTTGGAACTCTGTCACGCCATTCAGGAAAACTTCCCTGAGGCTGAGGCTGTAGCTGGTGTTGCTACTGGTGCTATTGCTCAGGGTGCATTGGTTGCCGAGGAATTGGGCCTGCCTTACAGCTACGTTCGTCCCAAGCCAAAAGATCATGGTATGGGCAATCAGGTTGAAGGTGAGATTAAGAAAGGTGCCAAGGTGGTTGTAGTAGAGGATTTGATTTCTACAGGTGGTAGCAGTCTTAAGGCTGTCCAGGCACTTCGTGACTATGGTGTAGAGGTTATCGGTATGGTAGCATCGTTTACCTATGGTTTCCCCGTGGCCGAGAAAGCTTTTGCTGATGCAGGCGTTAAGCTTATCACTCTGAGCAATTACGAGGCTGTGATTGAAGAGGCTGCCAAGACAGGATATATCAAGGAAGAAGACAAGGCTGTTCTTGCCGAGTGGCGTAAGAGTCCTGATACCTGGAGGCAGAACCTTTAATGTTTAATCTTTTAATGTTTAATGTAACTCATGGGATTATTCGGAGGAGAAAGTAAGTTTGAGAGCAGCGTAAAGCAGGTTCCATACCCGCAGCAGGCTGTTTACAACAATATCAGCGACCTTACCAATCTTGAGAAGGTTCGCGACCGTGTGCCCGAAGATAAGGTTCAGGGCTTTAGTTTCGATCAGGACACCGTTTGCATTAACGTTGCTCCTGTTGGTGAACTGAAACTGCGTATCTGCGATCGCGAAGAACCTAAGTGTGTAAAGTTTGAGACCGTTCAGAGTCCGGTTCCCTTCAATGTATGGGTTCAGATACTGCCAGTAGACGAGAATTCATCAAAGATGAAGGTTACGGTAAAGGCCGAGCTTAATCCATTCATCAAGTCTATGGTTGAGAAACCACTGCAGGAGGGAGTAGAGAAGATAGCAGATGCCCTTGCAATGGTACACTACGTGTAGTTAGGAATATAGAATTAAGATTTGAGAGATAAGAGATGAAACTCTGGGAAAAGAATTTTGAAATCAACAAGGAGATAGAGCGTTTCACCGTTGGTCGTGACCGCGAGATGGATCTCTATCTGGCCAAGTACGATGTGCTGGGCTCTATGGCCCACATCACAATGCTCGAAAGCATTGGTCTGCTCGAGAAAGATGAGCTTACGCAACTGCTGGCCGAGCTGAAGAACATCTATCATCTGGCTGAGCGTGGCGAGTTTGTTATCGAAGACGATGTAGAGGATGTACACTCTCAGGTTGAGATGCTGCTCACTCGCAAGTTGGGCGATATGGGTAAGAAGATTCACTCAGGCCGCTCGCGCAATGACCAGGTACTTGTCGACCTTAAGCTGTTTACACGTCACCAGTTGATGGAGATAGCCGACGAAGTAAAGATTCTTTTCGATGAGCTTATACAGAAGAGCAATCAGTACAAGGATGTGCTCATGCCGGGTTACACTCATCTGCAGATAGCTATGCCATCTAGTTTCGGCTTGTGGTTTGGTGCTTATGCCGAGAGTCTGGCTGATGATATGCTGTTCTTGCAGGCTGCATATAAGATGACCAACCGCAACCCGCTGGGTAGTGCAGCTGGCTATGGTAGTTCGTTCCCATTGAATCGTACTATGACCACAGAACTTCTTGGTTTCGACTCAATGGACTATAATGTGGTTTACGCCCAGATGGGTCGAGGCAAGATGGAGCGCAACGTAGGTTTTGCCATCGCTACTATCGCTGGCACCATCGCTAAGATGGCCTTCGATGCATGTATGTTCAACTCGCAGAACTTCTCGTTTGTCAAGCTCCCAAAGGAGTGCACCACGGGTTCTAGCATCATGCCTCACAAGAAGAACCCCGATGTATTCGAGTTGATTCGTGCAAAATCTAATAAATTGCAGTCGCTGCCCCAGCAGATTATACTGATGATGAACAATCTGCCCGTGGGTTACTTCCGCGATCTCCAGATTATCAAGGAAGTGTTCCTTCCAGCCTTCGACGAACTGAAGGACTGTCTGCAGATGGCCGCCTACATTATTAATAAGATAGAGGTAAACGAGCATATACTCGATAACCCGATGTACGATCCTATGTTCTCGGTCGAGGAAGTAAATCGTTTGGCTGCCAACGGCATGCCGTTCCGCGATGCTTATAAGAAGGTGGGACTTGATATTGAGGCTGGTACATTCAAGGCCAACCACGATATCCATCACACTCACGAGGGTAGTATCGGCAATCTGTGCAATGACAAGATTCAGGCACTGATGGAGCAAACGCTTAAGGGCTTCAACTTTGAGCGTATGGCTGAGGCAGAAAAGAAGCTGCTGGGATGAAACGTTTTCTCACACTAGCTCTGTGCACCCTACTTATGGCTTGTACTGGCGAAGAGAATATCTATCGCGAGTACGAGTGCTACTTTGTGTTTGATACATTCCTGCATCCGTTGCCTTGTCAGCTTACGGCCACATTGGGCAATCTTGGGCAGTATGTTAAGATAGAAACACGTGTGGAACAGGGCGTGCGCCACCTTATTACTACTCGCAATTACGACAATGCTACCGAGGACATCCGACTTACCACCGATCGCGAGTCGCGGCTTAACTATGCACTTGGAGCCAACAATTGCATAATTGTGGGAGTGAGCAGTTACGATAATGTGCTGGTGGCTTACGAGGGTCAGTGCTCAAACTGTCTTAAGGAGTTGGGTGGCCGCCGATACCCATTGGTATGGCAGAATAATGGTACCCAATTGTACTGCGATAAGTGCAAACGCTCATACGATGTAAACAACGGTGTAGTGGGCAATGGCAGCCCCGGAATAGAATTATATAGGTACAAAGCGGCCTTGGATGGAGGTATTCTTAGGGTTTGGAATTAAAAAAAGATAAAAAGTTTGGCTATTCCAATAAATAAACTTACCTTTGCACCGCAAAAAAGGCAGCCGCGATGGTGAAATGGTAGACACGAGGGACTTAAAATCCCTTGACCCGTGAAACGGTCGTGCGGGTTCGAGTCCCGCTCGCGGCACAAATCACATTTTATTTTATTATGAAGAAAGAAGCAATTTTAATCCTATCAGCAGCTACGCTGATGACTTTTACATCGTGTTCAAAACTAGGCGAATTATCTGCCGACAATTTTACAGTAACCCCAAACCCACTCGAAACTCAGAAGGGTGTTGTACCTGCAACTATCAACGGTCACTTCCCCGAGAAGTATATGAAGAAGAAGGCTGTGGTAACCGTAGTTCCAGAGCTTCGTTATTCTAATGGTGCTGTCGAGAAGGGTACTGCAGCTACATTCCAGGGCGAGAGTGTTCGTGGCAATGATCAGACCATCAACTATCGCATGGGTGGCAACTACACAATGAAGACCAGTTTCGCTTACGTTGGCGACAATAAGGCCGAGATGTTCCTCACCTTCGATGCCCGTATCGGTAAGAAGAAGATGGAAGTTCCTGCCGTTAAGGTGGCCGATGGTATTGTAGCCACTTCCGAGCTTTACAAGCAGACCGTTCTTTCAACTCAGGCTGCTGTAGCTCCCGATGCATATCAGCGCATCACAAAGAAGAAGCTCGATGCCAACATCAAGTTCCTCATCCAGCAGGCCACACTGCGCAAGAGCGAGCTCAAGAACAACTCTGTACAGGAGTTTGTACGTATGCTCAAGCAGATCAACAACGATCGCGAGAAGCTCAACCTTGACAATATCGAGGTTTCTGCATACGCATCGCCCGATGGTGGTTTCAGCATCAACGACAAGTTGGCTGGCGAGCGTCAGAAGGTATCAGAGAAGTATGTAAACCAGGAGCTTAAGAAGAATAAGATCGATGCCCCCGTTGACGCTAAGTACACCGCTCAGGACTGGGAGGGTTTCCAGCAGTTGGTTAAGGCTAGCAACATCCAGGATAAGGATGTAATTCTGCGTGTTCTCTCTATGTATAAGGATCCACAGGAGCGCGAGCAGCAGATCAAGAACATCTCTTCTGCCTTCCGCGAGTTGGCCGATGGCATTCTGCCTGAGCTCCGCCGTGCTCGTCTCACTATCAATTACGAGACTATCGGCCGTAGCGACGATCAGATCCTTGAGCAGCTTCAGGCCGATCCTGCCAAGCTTAGCATCGAGGAGATCCTGTATGGTGCCACACTCAAGTCTACTCCTGATGAGGCTAAGGAGGTTTACCTCACAGCCGCCAAGGTTTACCCCAACGATTATCGTGCTTACAACAACATTGCAGCACTCGAGTATGCTCGTGGCAACTACGAGGCAGCCAAGCAGTATCTGGCCAAGGCTCAGAATCTGCCCGAGGCTAGTGCCAACCTGGGTCTGCTGGCACTTAAGGATGGCGATGTAGCCACAGCCGAGCGTTACATTGCAAGTGCTACCGATGCCAACGGACTGGCTGAGATTATGGGTAACCTGAATCTGGCCAAGGGCAACTACGCTCAGGCCGAGGAGAACTTTGCTGAGGTTTACTCTAACAGCGCTGTTCTGGCTCAGATTCTTAACCACGACTATGTATCGGCTGCTGTTACACTGAAGTATATCAAGGATCCAGATGCCACATCAGAGTATCTACGTGCACTGATGAGTGCCCGTATGAACAACAACGATGATGCTGCTGAGGCTCTTCGCGAGGCCATCAAGAAGGATGCTTCGTTTGCAAAGTATGCCGAGAACGACATCGAACTCAAAAAGATACAGAAGTAATCGAAAAATGAAAACGAAGGGCATCTTAGCATGTTTAGTTTCGCTCTTGCTACTCTCTTGTGGCGACGGTGAGAACAATTTCAAGATAGAGGGCAGTTTTGGTGGATTCAACCAGGGAGAACTGTACGTCTATGGCTTGAATGGTACTCACAAGCTCGACACGATAGCAGTAAGCAGAGGAGAGTTTATCTATAAGGCTGCCATCACCGAACCAACCACACTTGTGGTTGTATTCCCCAACTACTCTGAAATCCCTGTCTTCGCCGAGCCAGGCGTAACCGTTAAGATCAAGGGCGATGCCTCGCATCTTAAGGAGACTGAGGTTAAGGGTACGGATACTAACAAGGAGATGACCGACTTCCGCCTGCGAACTAACAGCATGACGCCCCCGCAGATGCTTAGCGAGGCCGAAAAGTTCATTAGTGAACATTCGGCTTCGCCTATAAGCGTCTACCTTCTTAATAAATACTTTATACAGACCTCTGAGCCCGACTTTGCAAAGATTCAGAAGTTGGCCAAGACCATCCTCGATGCCTCGCCCGACAATCATAAGTTGGCTGCGATTATGAGCAAGCTCGATGGTCTGAAAGCCCTGAAGGTGGGTGCTCGTCTGCCACAGTTCTTTGCTGCTGGTCTTAATGGCGAGAGCGTATCATCGTCCGACCTCAATGCTAAGGTGAATGTCATCACCCTCTGGGCATCGTGGAACTACGAGAGCATTAATATCCAGAACCAGCTTGCCCGACTGCAACGCCAGCATACTGGCAGCTTGAAGGTGCTTAGCATCAGTATCGATGGCAGCGTTAAGGACTGTAAGAAGATAATAGAGCGCGACTCGATAAAGTGGACCAACGTGTGCGATGGTAAGATGTGGGAAACACCTGTGCTGCAGAAGTTAGCACTTACCTACTTGCCCGACAATATTATTACTGATGCACAGGGCAAGATCATTGCGCGAACATTAAATTACCAGGATTTAAACAAAAAGATTGAAGAACTAATAGAGTAAAATTGCGATGCTTGTAAAAACCTATTGTGCCGCAGTTACAGCACTCGAAGCAACCACCATAACCATCGAAGTAAACCTTGCCCGTGGAACCATGTTTCACCTGTCTGGTCTTGCTGATACGGCAGTTAAGGAGAGTTATGACCGCATCAGGGCCGCTATAGAGAACAATGGCTACAAGGCGCCAACAGCCGACCTTACTATCAATATGAGTCCTGCCGATATCCGCAAGGAGGGCAGTAGCTACGATTTGCCTCTGGCTATCGGCATTCTGGCAGCTTACGGCAAGGTGAGCGAAGAACTCTTACCCCGATACATGATGATAGGCGAGCTTGGACTTGATGGAAAACTCAAGCCCGTAAGCGGTGCATTACCCATAGCCATACGCGCCCGAAAAGAGAAGTACAAGGGACTGATAGTGCCCCGCGAGAATGTGCGCGAGGCCGCTGTGGTCAACAATCTCGATGTGCTGGGTATGGACAATCTGGCCGAGGTCATCGGATTCCTTAATGGTGCATTGGATTGCGAGCCAACGGTTGTTGACACGCGTAATGAGTTTTACAAGCAGCAGTATTCGTTCGATTTCGACTTTGCCGATGTGCGAGGGCAGGAGAGTGTGAAGCGTGCCCTCGAGGTAGCCGCTGCAGGCTCGCACAATGTCATCCTTATCGGCCCTCCAGGCAGTGGTAAGTCTATGATGGCCAAGCGTTTACCAAGCATTCTGCCTCCGTTGTCGCTGGCCGAGAGTCTGGAGACCACCCAGATACACTCTGTGGCAGGCATACTGCCCAGTGGCACATCGCTCATATCGCAGCGCCCGTTCCGCAGCCCCCATCACACCATCTCGCAGGTAGCCATGACCGGTGGCACCCAGAAGGCACAACCCGGCGAAGTGTCGTTGGCTCATAATGGCGTGCTGTTCTGCGACGAGTTGCCCGAGTTCAGCCGTACCACACTCGAGGTGCTTCGCCAACCGCTCGAAGACCGTAAGATCACCATCAGTCGCGCCAAATACACCATCGAGTATCCCTGCTCGTTTATGTTTGTGGCATCTATGAACCCCTGTCCCTGTGGATACTTTGGCGATCCCACCCATCACTGCGTTTGCACACCTGGTCAGATTCAGAGGTATATGAACCGCATATCGGGCCCCCTGCTCGATCGCATGGACCTGCATATCGAGGTGCCTGTGGTGCCGTTCAATCAGCTTTCGCAGATGCAGCCGGGCGAATCGAGCGAGGCGATACGCAATCGCGTGATAGCCGCCCGCAAGCGTCAGGAGGAGCGCTACAAGGACTATAAGGGCATCTACAGCAATGCGCAGATGACCGAACGTATGATACACCAGTTTGCTGAGCCCGATGAGACCAGCCTTAGCATGCTCCGCATGGCTATGGAGAAGCTTCACCTTAGTGCTCGCGCTTACAACCGTATACTGAAGGTGGCTCGCACCATAGCCGACCTTGAAGGTACAGAGCGCGTACAGTCGCACCACATAGCCGAAGCCATCGGTTACCGCAATCTGGATCGCGGCGACTGGGCCGACCGCTGATGCATTTTCAGGAGCATTGATTGTTAGCGTCGTCTTTGTTGAGATGGGGGAGGCATGCGCACAGGACCACGTGGCATCATTTGGTCTTGATTTCCCCAGATAAGTCCTTTCAGCATGTTGCCGAAGTCAAAACCAAATTTCTGTCCATTATTTAGCTTAATGTAGGGTCTTACAATCGGATCGGTTACCCATTTCCCTGTCATTGGGTTCAGGTAGCGCTGGGCACCTGCATCCACGCCAAAGTTCTTGTGTAGCCTTATGTCAGCATAGCCGCCAAAGGTGGTGGTGGCCAGAAAGGGATTCACCGTAGGACTTATCAAAGTAGAATTGCCATAGTAATAGCCAAAGGCATGGAGAGATAGCACACTGTTAACCGTATAACCCACCGTACCGCCTACACCATAGCGCGTCTGCAGGAATCCCATTCCCACAAAACGGTATTTGTCGGCCAATGCAGAGGCTGAGAAACCCCATCGACCTAAATTCTGATAGAGTGTCAGCGCACCCGATTCGCGGTCGAGCAACCCAGGCATAGAGTTGGCACCTCCACTTACAACAACTGCCGATCCACGCCACGGCGTGAACAGCTTACCGCCCTGTATCGTATTCACTTGCCAGTCGCCACGTCGGTTGTCGTAGAGACTGGTGTTAATATCTAGTTTGGTTGCGGCATTATATACGCCAGTTGGCTGGATATGTTTGAGCAATAGCAGCGAGTCATGTTCCATCAGAGGTGAATCCTTGCTAGGGATGTACCCGTCCAACCGCAAGGAATCTTTCGGAAGCATCTTGCCTCCTTCTTCCTCACTTTGTGCCGATACCCCATATGTCAGCAAAGACAGCATGGCTATCAGTATTGCTCTTCTGTTCATAATAATACCAATTAGCACAGCAAAGTTAAGCAATTAATGAACATCCTCCAAATTTTAAATGGATTATTTTCTTTATTTGTTTGTTTTTTCTCGGAATAGTTGTATATTTGTAGCGTAATTAGCTCATTATGAATGATTATATAGTACGCGCGGCCAGAGCCGACGAGGCCGAAGTAATAGCAACACTGATAATGGAAGCAATGAACCATGAGTGTTGCCAGTGGTTTGCTGGGCCCGACCACACGCTATCCGACTTTCATAGGTTGATGACAGAACTGGTGAGGCGTACAGACAGCCAATACTCATACCTCAACACGTCGGTAGCAGTCATATCATCGCAGGTGGTTGGTATATGCATTACCTACGATGGTGGCAAGCTACACCAACTGCGTCGCGCTTTCGTAGAAGCATCACTACGTGAGTTAGGAATGGACCATAGCTCTATGGACGACGAGACGCAAGCTGGCGAACTCTACATCGATAGCCTATGTGTAGCCGAGGCTTTCCGCCGCAAGGGCATAGCCACTGCCTTGATTCACGATTCCATCGAGAAAGCCCGCACCCAGGGCCTGCCTGCTGTAGGACTCTTGGTAGACAACGACAACCCCCGTGCCGAGCATTTTTACCGCCGATTAGGCTTTACGCATATAGACAATAACACATGGGGCAGCCACCCCATGAAGCATATGGTGTACAAATCAGGACCACGCCCGTAGGGCAACTGATTCAATCGAATAAAACTTTACACATCTGCGCATTGGGGATGATGTGGGTTTACCACCCCGTTTTTACGCCCACGTGAGGGAAAATTTGCGCCCTCACGTGGGAAATATTTTTTCTATTAATAGTAGCAAAACTCAGGGCGCGCGCGAACATTATAATACAACAAGGAAAATCCTTTACTTTGATGATTATAGCCTTTGTAGATAGTACGGAAGTATCTCATAGATAGTCGTAATATATCTGGTAGATTGCCGTAATATATCTATCTACGAAGCGTCGCTCGACGCTTGCGTCGCTTGCCAAAGCAAGAACTTCGTTGCCAATGAAGCGGCACTTCTGTTGCTTTGAAGGGTAGAAACGTGGAAACAGGGAAAACGGGAATCAGGGTAGTTTTAGTTAGCAACGAGGAAAGCTGATAAATAGATAAATGATACGATTATTAAATTTAATAATTATATACCTATATATAGCTTACACTCGCTGCAAAACCACAAGCAAGGGGGCTCGCGATGAGTCCCCTTCTTCTTTATTTACTTTTTTGACGCGTTGCTCTTAACATTCGACGGAATGGATACGGGCTTGGTGATAAGATTTACCACGTTGACATTGCCTTTGCGGTGGTTTTCGATTTTCTTGAGCGCAGAAAAGTGCAATTTGGGTGCGCTATTCTCATCGAAAGCTACGCCATCGAGCTGTATTTTGGTGGTCTTGCCAGCGAATAAGAATCTTTCCCAGCTTACTTCTATCCAAGAATCTTCGTCGTCTTCTACCCAGCAACCTTTTGGTACACGGATGATATAGCAGGAACCATCGAAATTCTGCTTGACACCATTGTCGTGTATAGCCGCACTGATACTGATAGAGCCAGGTGCACCAGGAGTTATTGTCTTGGCTTGCTTTTTCTGCTCATCGGTTAACACCCATACGAGTGCGTTACTTTTGGTTATGGTGTCAGTTGCGACAGCGCTTTTCGTAACAGGATTGGTAGGTTTGGTTTTAAATTCAGTCACCGTCTTTGCTGTTGCTACCAACGATACTGCTACTATGGGGGCGATATAAAGGGCTTTGAGCCATGCTCGCCTGTTTGACTTATGATTTAACATCATGAAAATTCGTTTTTTAATGGTACTGTTGTTGATGCCATTGGCTAGGATACTGGCCTTTGTACCCAACGCCTTCCGCATCAGTAGTTGAATGTATTGACTCACGTCTGAGTCTGATGAGAGGACGGATGCATCGGCTTCGTACTCATGGACGGTTCGCAGGTCGCGACGCAGGAGCCATACCACAGGATTGAACCATTGCAGGGCCGTAAGCATTTCGACGAAGACAATATCCCAACTGTGGTGCAGGCGGATATGTCCATGCTCGTGGGCAAGTATCGAAGGGTTGCGCTCCTCGTAATCAATCCGGCTTAACACGATGGTACGCATCCACGAGAATGGTGCAACAGGCAGGTCGACAACTGCCAGCGTCACATCGTCCTCCAACGCATGTTGCTCACTATCATTAATTATCCGGCGCAAAAGCCGATAACTATTTGCTATATAGAACAATCTACAAAGAACACCTATCATAAAGATGGCAAAGATAACGGCTGATTGATCAACAGGAGCCATCTGTGCAGTATCAGCTGTGGCAGATACAGTCGGCATATCTGTTATTGTAGATTGTGGACTAGGATTGTCTGTTGCTGCCTTCTGTTCTACTTCGACCGTCTTATGGAAAGTGATAACACAAAGCGGCAGAACAAGCGAGAGGGCAATGGATGATAATAGCACGATACGGTTAAGCCTGTGAAACGTTTCGCGCTCCATAAGCAGCCGATAGCAGAAATAGAATACTACTATTAAAACGGCAACCTTAAGGTCGTAGATCAGAAACTCAGTCATTACTTGCGATTCTTTATGATTTTCATAATCTCACTTACCTCCTCATCGCTCAGTTGCTCATCCTTGGCAAAGAAAGAAACGAGCGATGCGAACGAACCACCAAAGAATGTATTCTTCACCTCTTTCATATATGCGCGTGTGTAATCTTCCTTGCTGATGGTGGTACTGAAAAGCTGAGCCTTTCCTGCCTTCTCCGAACTCACGAAACCTTTTTCCTTTAGTATCTTCAAGAATGTGAGCAATGTAGTCAAAGCAGGTTTTGGTTCTGGGAATCTCTCCATAATCTCCGATGAATAACCCTTACTCTCTGGCAACGACCAGAGTATGTTCATCACTTGCGTTTCTGCTTTTGTCAATTGTTTCTTCTCTTTCATATTCTAAACTTTTAGAATTATCGTTGGCAAATGTACTCTAAGTTTTTAGAACAAACAAATATTTTACTTTAAAACTTTAGAATATTAACAAGTTTTAAGTAAAACAAGACTAAAGTCGCAGATTTGTGACAAATAGGACAATTGGGACAGTGTTTTTTTGCGATGTATCATATTTAATAAAAGCAAAACTTTGCAGATTATTTGGAACGTAGCGTTTTTATGATTACTTTTGCAGAAAAAAGATGGCGTATGACATTTCTAAATCAATTCCAATGAACTCCATCGACGCTGCGAATTATATGAAGCGCAACTTCGAGATGGCCAAGAACATGTAGGCTGTCTTGAGGTTGAACAGCGTGTGGCCGAGCAGTATGCTAAAGAGGATGGAATCTGGATACCTATGTCAGATGTATTTGACTTAGGCGTGTCTGGTCCTAGCGGAAACGAGAATGACACCTATGTTTCCAACGATATTATATATAAGGTAAATAATGCTCTGACATAGATTATGGTCTCCGGCCGCATAGCCGCCCAGCAATGCAAATAAGATAAATAGTTTTTTTTTGTTGATTTGTTTACATTTTTGGCGCGATTTGTACGGAATCTCGAAAATTTTAGCTAAATTTGCCCCGTGAAATCTATTTAATCATGGACAAAACGAACTATGTAACACTGCTGGAAGAGCACGGCATTAAGCCCACGGCCAACCGTATTGTGGTGGCCGAGGCGTTGGCTTCGTCTATCCAGCCGCAATCGCTAGCCGAGCTGGAGCACAGGATACAGTCGATAGACAAATCGAATGTGTTTCGTGCCCTCACACTGTTTCGTGAGCACCACTTGGTACACGCCATTGAGGGTATGGGCGACGGCACGCGATACGAGCTCTGCCATAGTCACCATGATGACCACGACGACGACCTGCACCCGCACTTTTACTGCGAGGAGTGCCAGCAAACGTACTGTCTGGATGGGGTAGAGATGCCCGAGGTGCAGTTGCCTGCAGGATTTGAGCAGCACTCGTCGAACTATATGATAAAAGGAACCTGTCCGCACTGCCGCAAATGAAGATAGACCTACAGAATCTGCGCGTGATAGCATTCGATGCCGATGACACTCTATGGGACTGCCAGTCGCACTTCGAGGAAGTAGAGAAACATCTCTACCGCTTGATTGCGCCTTATTGCGATGATCCGGCCCACGAGCTGTTTGTGACCGAATCGGGCAATATGGCCGACCTGGGCTATGGCTGCAAGGCTTTCACCATATCTATCATCGAGACAGCCCTGCGCGTGGGTGGCAGCCATCTTAGCGACAAGCAACTGTCGGAACTGCTGGCGCACAGCAAGTCGCTACTGCGTCTGCCGGCCACACCGCTGCCCCAGGTTGAGGAAACGCTGCAGCGATTGCAGGCTTATCCTTACCGGCTGGTGGTGTTTACCAAGGGTGAACTGCAGGACCAGGAAAACAAGTTGCACCGCAGCCGATTGGGCCGATACTTCTCGCATGTGGAGATAATGTCGAACAAGACCGAGACCGAGTTCCAACAGCTGTGCGAGCATCTGGAGATAATGCCCGACCAACTGCTGATGGTGGGCAACTCGCTTAAGAGCGACATCGCACCAGCGCTTAACATCGGTGCCTGGGCCATCCACATACCGTTCCACGTAACGTGGCAACTGGAGCACTCAGAGGATATAGAACACAAGCGACTGATAAAGATTACACATTTCAACGAAATACTAAAATACCTATGAACTATATTTTTGAAACCCGAATGGAAGTGCGCGACTACGAGTGCGATATCGAGGGCATTGTGAACAATGCCAACTATCTGCACTATGCCGAGCACACCCGCCACCTGTTTCTGCGCAGCCTGGGCGTGAGCTTTGCCGCCCTGCACGAGCAGGGCATAGATGCCGTAGTGGCGCGCATGAATCTGCAGTACAAGACACCCCTGCGATGCGACGATGAGTTCATATCGCGCCTTGGACTGACCAAGGAGGGGATAAAGTATGTGTTCCACCAAGCCATCTATCGCGCCAGCGATGAAAAACTCTGTTTCAAGGGCGACATCGAACTAGTATGTATCGTGAACGGTCGCCTTGCTAATAGCCCTGAATACGACGAAGCATTTAAAAACTTTATCTAATGAAACCTAAACGTTGGATGCTTGCTGGCATCCTTGCTGTCATCGGCAGCGTATTACCACTTACAGCATCTGCACAAGAGGCTCCACCACTGGTGTTTACTCCGCAGTGGACAGCCCAGGCACAGTTTGCCGGCTACTATGTGGCCGAGGTTAAAGGATTTTATCGCGAGGCTGGTATCAAGGTGCAGATAATGCATCCATCAGCCACTCAGCCGGCCATGAGCCGTCTGCGCGAGAACCGTTGTCAGGCCACCACATTGCAGCTATGTCAGGCGCTAGAGATAGTTGGCGACGGTATGCCACTGGTAAACATCCTGCAGACATCGATGAACAATGCAATGGTTATAGTGGCTGCCAAGGACGAGGACCCGCTTAAGCATAAGGGCGCACGTGTAGGCATCTGGAGTGTAGGCTTCGGACAGTTGGCCATCTGCATGAGCATCATGGACCATCTTAACTACGAGTTTATACGCTTTGCCCAGAACGTCAACCTGTTTGTGTCGGGTGCGCTCGATGCCACGCTGGCCATGAGCTACAACGAGTATTACCAGCTGATACAGGCAGGAATAAAGGTTACGGATAAGAACGTGTACCGATTCTGCGACCACGGCTACAATGTGCAGGAGGATGGTGTTTACATGAGGCGCGACTACTATGAGAAGCATCGCGAACAGGCCCACAAGTTTGCCCAGGCTAGCCGCAAGGGGTGGGAGTGGGCTGCACAGCATCCTGAGGAAACGCTCGACATAGTGATGCAGTATGTTGACCGCGAGAATATTGCCACCAACCGCATAATGCAGCGGCTGATGCTGAAGGAGGTGCTGCGATTGCAGATAGACCGCGAGTCGAAGAAACGTGAGTTCCGCCTGCGCCCTGATATGGTGCGCCTGGCCAGCCGATTGATGTATCAGAACCACATGCTGAGCCGCGAGGTAACTTATGATGAACTAATACCCAAGAAGTAAGGAGGCACGCGTATGAACAAAATACTTGCATATATCCGCCGCAAGCTCTCGGTCAGGGTTAGTATCTGGGTGGTATTGTTTGCCGCATTTATCTTTATTGCTGCTCTCGGTTTCTTGTTCTATCAGTCGCGCGAGGCTGTGCGTCAGGAGGCCATCAGCCATGCCACGCAGATACTCGACAAGACATCGCTGCGCGTAGAGGGTATCTTGAATCGTGCCGAGGTGGCCACACAGATGACCGAATGGCTGATACAGCGACACCCCGACAAGGCCGACTCTATGTTTGTATACAGCCATGGCATGCTGCTGAATAATCCCGATTTCTATACCTGTTCGATAGCATTCGAGCCTTACTACTTCAATCAATACGGCCGCTACTTCTCGGCCTATTCCAAGCACGTGGGCGATTCAATACGAACTCTGCAGGGCGGTAGCGACTACTACCAGTACTTCTTTATGGACTGGTATCTGATGCCCCAACTGCTGGATAAACCCTGCTGGACCGAGCCGTATATGGACCTGGATGCGCCAACCAATACCTACGAGATGGTGACCAGCTACTGTCAGGCCATCAAGAACAAGCAGGGCGAGTTTATCGGCGTGATCAATACCAGCCTTTCGCTCAACTGGCTGTCGCACACCATTTCGGCCGTTAAGCCATATCCTAACTCATATAGTATCATGATAGGCCGAGGCGGAACATATTTTGTGCATCCCGATACAACCAAGATTACCCGCCATACTATCTTCACCCAGACTATGGAGACTCCCGACACGGCTATGACCGCACTGGGCCACGCCATGCAGCGCGGCGAGGAGGGTATGAAGCGTATGACCATCGACGATAAGGACTGCTATGTGTTCTACAAGCCGCTGGGCAAGACTGGCTGCAGCATGGCTATCGTGTGCCCCGAGAGCGATATCTTCGGCGGCTTCGACCGTCTGCGTCACACCGTAATGGGTATCGTATTCGTGGGCTTGCTGCTTATGCTGTACTTCTTCATAAAGATCATCACCCGTGAGCTGAGTCCGCTGCACCGACTGGCTAAGGAGGCCGAGACCATCGCCTCAGGACAGTTTGACACCAAGCTGCCCGACTTCCAGCGTAACGATGAGATAGGACAGCTGAGCCACTCGTTTGGCAATATGCAGCAGTCGTTGGTGCGATATATCGACGAACTCAAGGAGACCACAGCACAGAAGGCCTCTATCGAGAGCGAGCTCAATGTGGCCAGCAACATACAGATGAGTATGCTGCCCAGCGTGTTCCCCGACCGCGAGGGACTGGACATGTATGCATCGATGACCCCTGCCAAGGAAGTTGGTGGCGACCTGTATGGCTATCTGCTTAAGGACGAAAAACTGTACTTCTGCGTGGGCGACGTGAGTGGTAAGGGAGTGCCCGCATCGCTGTTTATGGCTCAGGTTACACGATTGTTCCGTACGCTGGCCAATCAGATGATACAACCTGCCGATATCTGCACACAGATGAACGAGGCACTGTCGGGAGAAGAGAACCAAACATGTATGTTTGTAACGCTGTTTATCGGACTGGTTGACCTGAAGACAGGACACCTATCCTTCTGCAATGCCGGCCATAACCCACCTGTAATCGGTGGTGGCGAGCATCACGGCGAGTTCCTGCAGATGTTGCCCAACTTCCCCATCGGCGTAATGCCAGGTTTGGAGTTCGAGGGCGAGGAGATAGATAGCATCAAGGGCCGTCCGCTGTTTATCTATACCGACGGACTGAACGAAGCCGAGAACCGCGAGCACGGTCAGTTTGGCGATGACCATCTGATAGATATCCTGCGCAATACTCATTTCGACACAGCCCGTCAGGTGGTAGAGACACTGGCCGCAAAGGTAGAGGAGCATCGCGATGGTGCCGATCCTAACGACGACCTGACCATGATGTGCCTCCGAATAAGTTAAGACATATAATAATAAACTATGGATATAGTAGACAGAGCTATAATATTTGCAACAAAGGCCCATTCGGGCAAACTGCGTAAGGGCAGCCAGTTGCCCTACATCGTTCATCCTCTCGAGGCATTAGCCATCGTTGCTACCATCACCAACGACCGTGAATTGATGGCCGCTGCAGCGCTGCACGATGTGGTAGAGGATACACGTTATGAGACATATGAGATACGTCATGAGTTTGGCGATCGTGTGGCCGACCTGGTTGACTCGGAGACTAGTCGCGACATAGAGGGGGTGAGCCATGTGGACAGTTGGCATCAGCGCAAGCAGATTGCCGTCGACAGGCTTGCTGCAGCCAGCCGCGACTCTCAGATAGTAGCCCTGGGCGACAAGCTGTCGAACATGCGTGCTATGGCCATCAACTATCACCAGGTGGGCGACAAGCTGTGGCAGCGATTCAATGAAAAGGATCCCGCCAGTCATGCCTGGTATTACCGCCAACTAGTTAAAAGTCTGGCCCCGCTTAGCGACACCGATGCCTATCAAGAGTTCGCCAGGCTGGTAGATCAGGTTTTCCCTTCCGAAAAGTATCAATAAATTATAGACCTATTATGAATAAGAACGAGAAATTTGTCATCACTATCAATCGTGAAGTTGGTACTGGTGGACGTACCGTTGGCCGCAAATTGGCCGAGAAGTTATGTGTAAAGTACTGTGATAAAGCCATCGTGGATGGACTAACCCAGAAGTTTGGTCTTAACATCGAGCGTATCGAGGAAATCAAGGCTCAGAAAAAGTCGTGGTGGAATGATATCAACAACTACTACAACACACTGGTAAACAGCACCAGTCAGCCCATGGAGGCCGAGGTAAAGCTCGACAATGCAAGTATGTTCGAAACCGAGAAGCACATACTGCAGGAGATTGCAGCAAATTCATCGTGCGTGATTGCAGGTCGTACAGGCTTTATGATCTTCCGCGAGTGGCCCAATCATCTCAATATCTTTATTCAGGCCTCTATGGAACATCGTGTGCAGCGTGTGATGCGCCGTCAGAACGTGAGCGAGAAAGAGGCACGTGAAATAATTGCCAAGCTTGACGCCAGCCGCGAAACATACATCAAGAAGTATGAGGACACATCGCGATACGACACCCGCAACTATCAGTTGGTCATCTCGATGGACGATCTGAGCGAGGACGATGCAGTAGATGTAATCATGGCCTACATCGACCGCACAAGCAAGTAATATTTAATTAGCATAAAAAAAGGGCGTCGCAGATAAATCTGCGGCGCTCTTATTATTAATAAGGTGAAATGTCAGCCAATAAACGCTAAAATGGCATTGGCAACCTCTTCCTCGGTTTTATCATCCATTTTAACAACCAGGTCGTAGTTACGAGTGTCGTAGCGCGAGGTATGTGCGTTGTTCTTCATATACTCCTCACGCGTCTCGTCTACCATCTCGATAGCCTTCTTGGCTTCCTTCTCGCTAAGTCCCTGCTTGGCCATAACGCGCTTCACACGATGTTCCATAGAGGCCTGAATCAGAATTGCCATGTGGTTAGGATTGTCGTTCATGGCGAAGAAGGCCGAGCGACCAGCAATAACGCACGATTCCTCGCTTGCAATGCTTTGCAGGATCTCTCTTTCGGCCTTTAACACAGCCTCGGAGGTTATATAACGATTATTCTCTTCGTCGTAATACTCGGAAGAGTTGGCTGCTCCTTCTCCAAGAGCCAATACGCGTTTAATCTCTTCCCACCAGCTGCGGTTATTACCTTTCAGCTTTTCTATCTGAGTATTTGTGAGATCAAATTTTTCTTCCAATGCTTTGGTAAGTGGCTTGTCATAGTACGGCACACCCAACTTTTCGGCTAATATACGTCCGACGGTACGACCACCGCTACCCAACTCACGATTGATAGTGATGACAAATTTTTCTTTTTTTTTCATTATATCAAAGTTTTTAGTTATTCCATAATATATTAAATAGGTAATGGGGACACAATTTAGGCCCCACTACCTATAAAGATTATTAATCGGCCAACTTTGCTTTAATCATCTCGCGGTTGAGGCGAGCGATGTTAGCGATGGTCTCGTTCTTAGGACAAACTGCCTCGCAGGCGCGAGTGTTAGTACAGTTACCAAAGCCGAGCTCATCCATCTTGGCAATCATGTTCTTAACACGACGGGCAGCCTCTACACGACCCTGTGGGAGCAGTGCCAGCTGGCTAACCTTAGATGATACGAACAGCATGGCAGAACCATTCTTACAAGCAGCTACGCAAGCTCCACAGCCGATGCAAGATGCGCAGTCCATTGCCTCGTCGGCATCCTCCTTAGGAATCAGGATAGCGTTAGCATCCTGAGCCTGACCTGTGCGGATAGTGGTGTAACCACCGGCCTGGATAATCTTATCGAAGGCACCACGGTCAACCATACAGTCCTTAATTACAGGGAAGGCTGCTGAACGCCAAGGCTCTACGGTGATAACGTCGCCATCGTTGAAACGGCGCATGTAGAGCTGACATGTGGTAGCTCCACGCTCGGTCAGTCCGTGAGGAGTACCGTTGATGTAGAGCGAGCACATACCGCAAATGCCCTCGCGGCAGTCGTGATCGAATACGAAGGGCTCCTTGCCCTCGTTGATGAGCTCCTCGTTCAGGATGTCGAGCATCTCGAGGAACGAGGTATCATCGGGAATATCGTGCATCTCGTGTGTATCGAAATGTCCCTGGTCCTTGGGGCCATTCTGGCGCCAGAACTTTATTGTGAATGAAATATTCTTTGCCATAGTGTTTAATTCTTATAGTTACGTGTCTGTACCTTGATTGCCTCGTACTCCAGTGGCTCCTTGATAAGCTCGGGCTCATTGCCCTTGCCCTTATACTCCCAGCAGCCTACGTAGAAGTAGTTCTCGTCGTCGCGCTTAGCCTCGCCTTCTTCGGTCTGATACTCCTCGCGGAAGTGACCACCGCAAGACTCATTACGAGAGAGAGCGTCGAATGCTACGAGCTGACCCATTGTGAAGAAATCGCGCAGGTGGATAGCCTTGTCGAGCTCGATATTAAGACCATCCTTGGTTCCTGGAACGAACAGGTTGGTATCGAACTCCTTCTCGAGCTCGTGCATCTTCTTCAGACCTTCCTTCAGGCCCTCAGCGGTGCGACCCATACCTACATACTCCCACATGATGTGACCCAGCTCCTTGTGGATAGAGTCAACACTGCGCTTACCCTTGATGTTAAGCAGACGATCCTGCTCCTCATCAACCTTCTTCTCAGCCTCTGCAAACTCAGGCAGATCGGTAGAAACCTTTGGCCATACAGCCTGATCGGCCAGATAGTTCTGGATGGTGTAAGGGAGAACGAAGTAACCATCGGCCAGACCCTGCATCAGAGCAGAAGCACCCAGACGGTTAGCACCGTGGTCAGAGAAGTTACACTCACCGATAGCGAACAGACCAGGAATAGAGGTCTGCAGCTCATAGTCAACCCAGATACCACCCATGGTGTAGTGGATAGCCGGATAGATCATCATTGGCTTGTAGTACTTCACACCGTTGATCTCGTTGGCTACATCGCCAGGGAATACATCGGTGATCTCCTCGTACATCTCGAACAGGTTACCATAGCGCTGCATGATAACATCCAGTCCCAGACGGTTGATAGACTCAGAGAAATCCAGGAATACTGCCAGACCAGTGTTGTTAACACCAAAGCCCTTGTCGCAACGCTCCTTAGCTGCACGGCTGGCAACGTCACGTGGAACGAGGTTACCGAATGCAGGATAACGACGCTCCAGATAGTAGTCACGATCCTCCTCAGGAATCTCCCAACCCTGCTTGGTTCCAGCCTGCAGAGCCTTAGCATCCTCAATCTTCTTTGGAACCCAGATACGACCATCGTTACGCAGCGACTCTGACATCAGAGTAAGCTTTGACTGCTTGTCGCCGTGAACGGGGATACATGTTGGGTGAATCTGAACGTATGATGGATTTGCAAAGTATGCACCCTTGCGATAGCACTGAACTGCAGCTGTACAGTTACAACCCATAGCGTTGGTTGAGAGGAAGTAGGTATTACCATATCCACCAGTAGCGATTACAACAGCGTTGGCGCTGAATCGAACCAGCTTACCTGTGCACAGGTCCTTAGCGATGATACCGCGAGCGCGGCCGTCAACGATTACTACATCCTCCATCTCGTAACGAGTGTAGAGCTTAACCTTACCAGCGTTTACCTGGCAGCTCAGTGAGCTGTAGGCACCCAGCAGAAGCTGCTGACCGGTCTGACCCTTAGCGTAGAATGTACGGCTAACCTGAGCACCACCGAACGAACGGTTGGCCAGCATACCACCATACTCACGAGCGAAAGGTACGCCCTGAGCTACACACTGGTCGATAATATTGTTTGATACCTCAGCCAGACGATAAACGTTAGCCTCGCGAGCACGATAGTCACCACCCTTTACGGTATCGTAGAACAGACGGTAAACAGAGTCACCATCGTTCTGGTAGCACTTAGCGGCGTTGATACCACCCTGAGCAGCGATAGAGTGAGCACGACGTGGAGAGTCCTGAATACACAGGTTGATAACGTTGAAGCCCATCTCGCCGAGTGAAGCAGCTGCAGAAGCACCAGCCAGACCGGTACCTACAACGATGACGTCGAGCTTCAGCTTGTTCTTGGGGTTAACCAAGCGCTGGTGAGCCTTATATTCCTTCCATTTCTCAGGCACTGGTCCTGCAGGAATCTTTGAATCAATTACTTTTGCCATAATCTTTTTCTAAAATTTAAAAATTAAAAGATTAAAAAATTAAATTAGCAGCAGCCAAGGCTTGGTGCACAACCGAAAGCGAATGCCAATACTACTACGAGGAACATGAGCATGAGCACGGTAACATAGATCATACCGATGCACTGCCAACGCTTCTGCCATACCTTGCCGTTAACGCCAAGGGTCTGCATAGCACTCCAAAAACCATGAGTGAGGTGGAACCAGATTGCTACAAGCCATACGATGTAGATAACTACGAATACAGGATTAGAGAATGTCTCCTTAATCCATCCGAAGCCATCGGTTGGGCTGATAGCTGGCATTGCACCTACAAGCTCTGCGAACATCATGTTGTACCAGAAGTTCCACAGGTGAATCAGCAGACCAACGCAGATGATGAGACCAAGAACGAGCATGTTCTTAGAAGCCCACTCTACCTTGCCGGCGTTAACCTGTGTGGCAACCTCATAACGGCTGTCGCCACGAGCGGTACGGTTCTGCGCTGTCAGGATGAAAGCGTAGACGATGTGAAGTACTGCCAAGGCGGCCAGACCAAGTGTTGCTACAACAGCATACCAGTTGGCACCCAGGAATTCGCAAATCATGTTGTAACCCTCTTCCGAGAAAAGCGCCACTACGTTCATGCAACCGTGGAAGGTCAGGAACAGAATGAGCGCAATGCCCGTTACAGACATTACAACTTTTCTACCAATTGATGAATTGAATAACCACATAAGTTGTTGAGTTTTAATGAATTATTGAATGTTATATACTTATTTGTTAGTACGGTATCACTCGATTAGGGCACAAAGTTAATTAAAAATTGCGATATTTGCAAACGTTTGCGGATATTTTTTGCATTTCTTAGGCAAAAATCTTCAATTATATTTGATAGTTGTAAAAATATTGCTACTTTTGCGGCGACAATTATAATTTAGGTATGGAAATAGTAATAATAGGTTCGGGTAATCTGGCTACTCAGTTTGGGCTGGCACTGACCGATGCTGGACTGCATATCCGTCAGGTATATAGTCGCACGGCAGAACACGCCAAGCAGTTAGCCGATAAGATAGGGGCAGGATATACAGCGAATATTGATGAAATCGACGAAAATGCTGATGTGTATATCATGTCGGTCAAGGATGATGCCATAAGCGAGATAGCTTCTAAGGTATGTGCAAAATTGTCTGATGCTGTGTTTTTACATACTGCCGGCAGTATATCGATTGAAATATTTAAAGGCAAAGCGCAGCACTATGGCGTGCTGTACCCTATGCAGACATTCTCGAAGAGCAGAAAAGTTAACTTCAAGGAGATACCATGTTTTCTCGAAGCATCTGATGATGAGACACTTAGTGTTATCCGTTCAATAGCAGAGCGGGTGTCGGATAATGTGGTACTGGCCGATTCGGCTAAGCGGAAAAAGATACACCTGGCTGCTGTGCTGGCATGCAACTTTACCAATCACTGCTACCGACTGGCCGAGAAGGTGCTTGACGAGGAGGGGATAGATTTTAAACTATTCCTGCCGCTTATCGATGAAACGGCACGAAAAGTGGCCCAGCTTAGCCCTAAACAGGCGCAGACTGGACCAATGGTTCGATATGACAAGGGTGTGATGCAGATGCAGATAGACCTGCTAAGCGATGAACGTACCAAGCAGATATATCGCCTGATGGCTGACAGCATACACGAAGATGCTACATCAACAGATGATACATGCCGCCCGCAAAAGGCTTGATTATGCCCTTCATCTCTAACTGGAAGAGTAGGGCTGTGATCTGGCTGATGGGAATGCCAGTTTTTACACTAAGGATATTTAGTTGAAGGTCGTTGGTTTGCTGTAGCAGACTGACGATCTTCTGTTCATCTGCAGACAGTTCGGGGAATAGCTCGCGCTCGATTCCATCGGCCAATGCCTTCTTGCGTAGTTCCTCATCATACCATCCCATAGCCTTAGCAAAATCTTCGGCACTAGTAATCAGTCCGGCCGCATTGTCGCGAATAAGGTTGTTGCAACCTTCGGAGTATGGTCTGTCGATATTGCCTGGGAATGCGAAAACCGGACGGCCGTAGCTCTGAGCTATCTCGGCAGTGATAAGACTACCGCCTTTAGCTGCGCTTTCGATAACGATTGTTGCATCGGCACAACCTGCTACAATACGGTTGCGACGCACAAAGTTTACCTTGTCGGCATTGGTCTGTGTCATAAACTCAGTGAGCAGTCCACCGTGAGTGGTCATTTGGGCAGCTGTATCGCGGTGATGCCAGGGATAGATGTTGTCCAGACCGTGGGCAAGAACACCCAGTGTGTTTAATCCACTCTCGAGTGCCTGGCGATGCGCACAGATGTCAACACCATAGGCTAAACCGCTGACTATCAGTACGTCAGGACATATTTCGCGCAACTCGCGTACAAACTTGCGGCATACATCCTCGCCATAGCGTGTGATATGGCGTGTGCCCACAATGCTTACTATCCTGAGCTGATTAAGATCGGCGTTACCTAAATAGTATAGCACAAGTGGCGCATCCTGGCACTCAAGCATGCGTTGGGGATAGTCATCGTCGAGCAGGGTTATGGCTCGAATCTTGTGCTCCTCCATATATTTCAGTTCTACTTCGGCTCGTTTCATCGCATCGCCCCAGTCCTTGAGTGCGGTGATGAGTCGCGGCGTGCAACCTTCGATTATGTCACCTAAATCATCTCGGTGATCATACAGATTCTGTGCACTACCGGCAGCCTTGTATAGTTCCAGGGCTTGTTGGAAGTTGAAGTTGGTGAGGCGTGTGAGCGCCATCGCATAAAATATTTCCTGATGCATTATTATTTATTTTCGTTTAAGATATTCATAACCAAAGCGACAGCGCAGACAATCTTTTTTGTCGCAATACTCTTTTTTCAGTTGGATAAGTGCCTGTGAGTCGCCTGCTGTTTTTACAGGCAGTCCTACCTCCCGCCACATGCGGATGATATGGTTGTTTTCAGGTTTAAGTTGTTCCAGAAAATCAAATGCCCTGTCGCACAACACTTCTTTCTTCTTATGTCGGCCGTAGGCAAACAGCATGGGGATGGCTGTGTTGATCATCAGCAGATTGATGGAGCCGCTGGAGATGTGCTTCTCGTTGCGATCGCTGGTAGAACCAAAGGTGTAATGGGTCTCCCAGTAGGGAGTGACCTGTGAACCAATAATTGATTTCAGTTGGTCAATGGTCTCACACTCAACCAGTTGGCTCAGTCCTGCCTTCTGTTGGTAATACAGGTTGGCCAGCTGTGATATACGTATGTGTGGGAAGTTCTGTGGGCGCAGTCGCAGGAATCGCCAAAGCTTGAAATCTATCGGTTTCATCGAGAACTTATGGGCCAGATACTGATACTCGTTGCGCAGTTGGGCAAAGTAGCCTTCATTGAGTGCATCCTTCTGGTAGCACTCGGGTATAGCATCGAGTTCAAGTAGTCCGGCCTGCCCCATAAAGATAGCTTCTATCTGAAACAGGTCGTCGCGATGATGGGCCACGGCGCTCAGTGGGATGTTATATGCCCACTGTTCGAACACGTCGCCATTGATACCGAAACCATAGTTGCGGGCCAGGGTAACGAAGTATGCATTCTCCCAATCGCCATTGCATAGTTTCACTCGCTGACGTATAGCATCGGTCTTCTGCTCCAGTCGTTCGGCTTGCAATGCTGCCATCCACGAGTGGACCAATAGCGAAGTAAGATTAGGGATTGCCTTGTAGCATGGTGGATACAGTTCGCTTTGACGCAGTTCGTAGTAGTGGTCGATCACGTGCTGTGGTATATCCAGTTGCAACTGTGGCACATAGTCGCCATTGCTCTTCATCACCTCAGTGTCAAGAACCTTGGCCACGTGTAGTACTACATTGTCGTAGCCGCGATTTCTGTCGTGCCCGTGCAGATACCAGTCGCTCGATTTGTCGTGTATCTCTACATTGCCCACCCATACAGTGTCGTTGATTCTGATTTTTGCGTTGAAGAAGTCGGGGCCTGCATCAAAGTTTTGCAGTCCGGCGTCGATGACTTCTACCAATCGTCCATCGCTTGTATATAGCTCCTTAAGCGGAAAAAGTTTATGTTTCCACACATAGTGGAGAAGTTGTTCCATCGTTGAAATCTAATTTTTTGAACGCAAAAGTACAACAATCTGCCGAAACAGCCAAATTTTAATGGGAAATATTGGAATTTACACTAGAAATTTAAAAATTTGGAGTAACTTTGCAGCCGAAATGAAGATAGGAGATATAGAGTTCGGACAGAATCCGGTGTTTCTGGCACCGATGGAAGATGTGACAGACATTGGTTTCAGACTGCTGTGCAAGCGGTTTGGAGCTGCTATGGTGTATACTGAGTTTGTGAGCGCCGAGGCGCTGATACGCGACGTTAAGTCGACCATCTCGAAGCTCACCATCAGCGACACAGAGCGCCCTGTGGGTATACAGATTTATGGTCGCGATGTAGACGCGATGGTTGAGGCCGCAAAGATAGTAGAACAAGCTGGTCCCGACCTTATCGACCTGAACTTTGGCTGCCCTGTAAAGAAGGTGGCAGGCAAGGGTGCAGGTGCCGGCATGCTGCAGAACATACCAAAGATGCTGGAGATAACAAGCAAGGTGGTTGATGCGGTGAAGTTGCCCGTAACAGTGAAGACCCGCTTGGGGTGGAACCATGAACAGCTGATTATAACCGAACTGGCCGAACAGTTGCAGGACTGTGGCATCAAAGCACTTACCATCCACGGTCGTACCCGCAGTCAGATGTATACTGGCGAGGCCGACTGGACTCTAATCGGCGAGGTAAAACGCAATCCCAAGATACATATTCCTATTATAGGAAATGGTGACATACACAATCTTGATGAGGCAGATGAGGCGTTTAAGACTTATGGTGTGGATGCTATCATGATAGGTCGCGCCACATTCGGTTGCCCTTGGATATTCAGTCGTGAGGAGCTGACTTTCAATCAGAAGTTGGACATTCTGGAAGAACTATTGCGTATCAATGAGGAACGTATAGACGAAAAGCGAGGCATCCTCCATACCAGAAGACACCTCGCTGCTACACCTATATTCAAGGGAATACCCGATTTCCGCCAGACGCGTATCGCCATGCTGAGAGCTGAGAAGATGGATGAGCTCTTACAGATACTCGAGGATACGCGAAAGCTGTTGGGATAATCCTTATTTTAGAACCAATTCATCAGCGAGCGCAGATAGGCTGTAAGCTCGCCAGCCATCTTTTCATCCATATACACATTTGGATGCCAGTCGTTGCCGTACCATTCGTCGCCTGAGATTGGTGCCATGTCGAAACGGTAAATCTTTTTGTCGCCAGCCTTCTTAGCTTCGGCTGCAACTTCGTTGAGCAACTGTCTCTGCAACTCCATCTCCTTATCATAAAGCATGGTGCCGGTCAGGAACACAATTTTAGCTTTAGGATTATGATGACGAACAATCTTGAGCAGTTTGTGATAGTTCTGCTTGAGCAGTTTTGCATCGTAGTTGGGTGTAGACAGATCGTTGGTGCCAAGGTTGATGCAAACTACGTCGGGCTGATAGCGGTTAAAGTCCCACTTTTCGCTTAAGAAGGTAGCCTCTTTGCGCAATTCTGGTTTCCATGCATAACCGATGTGCTCGTACTGTGCCAGCATGTTCGACTCTGGGTTGCCCGTCTTAGGACCATTGTAGTTGCGATATGCGCCAATACCACTGCGAGCTACTACCCAGTGCTGAGCATCCAGATTGCGTGCTGTGATAGATGCGTATGAGTAGTAGTGATTCTCGGTAGCATAGTCAAAATGCTCTCTCTTATTCAATCCCTCGTTGCCATAGCCGCAAGTGATAGAATTGCCGATGAATTCAATCTTTCTTGAAGGCAGGGCAGGGGCGTCAACCAGTTTTTTGCCCTCGTCGAGTACAAATCCCCAGAACTCAGGGAAGAACTCGTAACCCTCGATGGCATACATCAGTTTCACGGTGTGCACGCCGTCGGCCAGGGCTGTGGCAAGAGTCACCAATGAGTCGCGCTCGCCACGAAATGCCACCTTGAATGGTTCGGCCTTATCTATCTGAGCCATGAAGTAGCCGCTATTGGGCTTGGCCATCATACGCAAAGAAGTCCCCTCGAAGGCTGCACGTATCTGAATGCCGGGGAAGTTGAACGCTGGACGCTCTGGATTAGTAAAACTAATACGACCCGTGTACTGAATATGCTTATCAGTAGGACTGATGATTGCACCCTTGATGGGCATGGTCTTGATGGCCATCAGCTGTTGGCACATCATTGCCGTTAAGGCAAGAATAAGTACTTTTTTCATATTAATTTGGTTTTTGCCTGCAAAAATACAAAAACTTTTTGTATCTTTGCGCCGTTAAACCATAAATATTTTAAATTATGCAAGTAATAGGAGTAATATTCGGTATTATTGTTGCATTGGCGGTTATCGTCATCGGTTATTTCATCTCAACACAGCGCTCGCTGGTTAGTCTCGATGAAATGTGTAAAAATGCCCTGAGCCAGATAGAGGTTCAGCTTAATTCGCGTTTCGATGCGGTGATTGCTCTGGCAAAGACTGCTGCGCAGTATGCTAAGCACGAGAGCGAGACGATTATCGAGACCATTCAGGCCCGTACAGGTAACACATCGGCAGCTACTCCTGCTGACATCAATGCCAAGGCCGATCTGCTGAGCCAGATGATGAGCCGACTGAATGTTGTGGTTGAGCAGTATCCAGAGCTCAAGGCCAGCGATCTGTACGCTAAGGCTCAGGATGGACAGACTAAATACGAGGAAAATGTGCGCATATCGCGTATGGTATATAACGACACTGCCACTAAAATGAATCGTATGGTTCGCCAGTGGCCATCAAGTATCGTGGCTTCGATGCTCCAATTCGATGTAAAGGACTACCTTAAGGTAGACAACGAGCAGAAGAAGGAGTATCCAAACCTGGATGAAGCTTTCAAGAAGTAATAAATGACAGAAGATTTCGATATACGCGAAGAACGTTTCTCACAAGGGGAGAAAGACTTTGAGAACGCCCTGCGTCCGCTGAGTTTCAGTGACTTTAGCGGACAGAAGAAGGTGGTGGAAAATCTTGAGGTCTTTGTTGAGGCTGCCAAGTATCGTGGCGAACCTCTCGACCATACATTGCTGCATGGTCCTCCTGGACTGGGAAAGACTACACTCTCAAATATCATCGCCAATGAACTTGGCGTAGGATTCAAGATTACCAGCGGTCCAGTACTAGACAAACCTGGCGATCTGGCAGGCATATTGACTTCGCTCGAGAAGAACGATGTGCTGTTTATCGACGAGATCCACCGCTTGTCGCCTGTGGTAGAGGAATATCTGTACAGTGCGATGGAGGATTACCGCATCGATATTATGATAGACAAAGGTCCATCGGCACGAAGCATACAGATAGACTTGAACCCATTTACGCTGGTGGGTGCTACCACACGTAGTGGACTGTTGACAGCTCCTCTGCGTGCACGATTCGGTATCAACATGCACCTGGAGTATTATGAGCCCGAGACACTGCAGACTATCATAGAGCGCTCGGCAGGAATACTGGGCGTGCCCATCACAGAAGATGCTGCACTCGAGATAGCTGGTCGTTCGCGTGGAACGCCACGTATCGCCAATGCGCTGCTGCGCCGTGTGCGCGACTTTGCGCAGGTTAAGGGTAATGGTATGATTGATACCAAGATCACAAAGATTGCCTTGACAGCACTTAATATCGATAAGTATGGTCTCGACGAAATCGATAACAAGATTCTGCTCACCATCATCGATAAGTTCCGCGGAGGTCCTGTGGGTATCACTACCATCGCTACAGCTATCGGTGAGGATGCTGGAACCGTTGAGGAGGTTTATGAGCCATTCCTTATAATGGAAGGTTTCATAAAGCGTACACCTCGCGGACGTATGGTTACTGAGTTGGCCTACAAGCACTTTGGCCGCAACCCTTATGGAGGCAATATAATGCAACCTAATCTGTTTGATTGATATGAAGACAGGTATATTCGTTGGGAGTTTCAATCCCTTTACCATTGGTCACGATTCCATCGTGCGTCGTGCGCTGCCACTCTTCGATAGACTGGTAATTGGAGTGGTAGGAGACAATGTACACAAGCCCGATATGCCATCGGCCGAGGAACGTATGCAGGTGATAAGGGATCTGTATGCCGACGATGCACGCATCGAGGTTAAGCCTTACAACGGACTTGCAATGGACTTTGCTAAGGCCGAGAACGCCCAATTCATAGTGAAAGGTGTGCGTACTGTGAGCGACTTCGAATACGAACAATGGCAGGCCGACTTTAACCGTAAGTTGGGCGGCATCGAGACTATCCTGCTTTATACCGAGCCAGAGCTGGCCAGCGTGTCATCTAGTGCTGTGCGCGAACTACAGCACTTTGGTGTGGATGTGAGTGATTATCTACCGAAGAAAAAACTATACTAATTATGATAATATACGAGGCAGAAGGGGTAAAGTTCCCTAACATTATGAAGCGTGAGACTACAGCTTGGATTCGCAAGGTTGCAGCAAGCTATGGTAAGAAGGTGGGCGAGATCGGCTATCTTTTTGTCAACGACGACAAGATACTCGAGGTGAACAACCAGTTCCTGGGGCACGATTACTACACTGATATCATCACCTTCGATTACACAGAGGGCAAGACTATCAGTGGCGATATCTACATATCGGTAGACACCGTGTTTACTAATGCCGACAAGTTCGGTCGCCCGTACGATGAAGAGTTGCATCGTGTTATCATTCACGGCATTCTGCACCTGTGTGGTATCAACGATAAGGGTCCGGGTGAGCGTGAGATAATGGAAGCTGCCGAGGATAAGGCTTTGGCTATGCTTGAGAAATAATATAATAGGTATTAAGATAAAAAGATGAAGAAGACGTTGATTAAGACTGTGAGCTGCTGCTCACTTATTGTTGCTGCACTGACACTTACCAGTTGGGCGGCAGATAATGTGATGACTAAGGAGAATGGTATGACCGTTATCAACACTACTACACTGGGCAAGAATGTTCAGGGATATATCGGCACAACCCCGCTTAAGATTTACATCGAGAAGAATAAGGTGGTGAAGATTGAGGCACTGAAGAACCAGGAGACTCCTAAGTATTTCATTAAGGTTAAGAAGGCTCTGCTGGACAAGTGGAATGGCAAGAAGGTAAAGGATGCCAAGGCGCTTAAGGTTGACGCAGTTACTGGTGCCACATACTCTTCGGAGGCAGTTATTGAGAACGTAAAGTTGGGATTGGATTACTATCAGAAGAATAAGTAATGCAGCCCAGCTACGCTCTGTTTTTTGATATAGACGGAACCTTGGTGAGCTTTGAGAGCCACCAGATTCCGCCTTCTACTATTTTGGCCCTTACTCAGGCCAAGGCCAATGGTCATAAGGTATTTATAGCTACTGGTCGCCCACCTATCATTATTACCAATCTTGGTGCTATCGAGCACTTGATTGATGGCTACGTTACTACCAACGGCGCTCTGTGTTTTGTGGGCGATAAGGTGGTTTCGTGCAAACATATCCCTACCGATGAGGCACGACTGGTGGTAGAGGACAGCATCGAGAAGAACTATGGTGTGATAGTTATCGGCGAGAAGGATGTGGCTGTGCTCGATCCTAAGGGCGATGTAGATATGATTTTCCGTCAGCATTTGGCTGTCGAGAATCTTAACTTGGCCAAGCCTGTAGAGTACGTTTTGCAGCAGCGCATCATGCAGATTACGCCATTCTTCGACAAGGACTACGAACAGAAACTGATGCAGCGACTGCCAGGTTGTACATCAGGCCGATGGCATCCTGCCTTTACTGATATCACCGCCATGGGTGCAGATAAGGGTGAAGGCGTGTTGGCTATGGCCAGACATTTAGGCTTCGACCCCAAATACACAATGGCCTTTGGCGATGGCGGCAACGATACATCGATGATTCGTACGGCTGGCATAGGTGTGGCGATGGGTAATGCCATCGACGACCTGAAAAAAGAAGCCGACTTCGTGACTACTTCTGTCGACGAAGACGGCATTCTCAATGCTTTGCGCCATTACGGCCTTATCTAGCTTATTGCTTTTCTATCACTTGTAGTGCGCGTTTCACCATCTCGTTTTCCTCGTTGTAAACAGAGAAGTATTCGCTCATATCCCAGATATCACGTGCTATCAGCGCCTTAAGCTGTAGGCGCAGATATGGCAGCGTCTTCTGCAGTTCGGCATCGTCCTTGGGCTTAATCTTCTGTTTGTCGCCTTCCTTCAGGATTGCGTCTATCAGTGTCTGTGGCACCTCGTAACGCTGTTTGTAGTCGGCAAACGATGTCCACTCCTTCTTAAGCTTCTTGCGATGACTGTCTACATAGCGTAGATTCTGCTGCAGCACGATACTCTTGGCAGACAGCTCGCGATGGTAATTGGTGTAGAGCGTTGTGTCAAGTGGGATATATTCATCGGGCATGATGCCGCCTCCACCGTAGACTGTGCGATGCTGGCGCAGAGTCTCGTATTTCAGCGAGTCGGCAAAGTGTATGCTGTCAGCGTTTGTAAGCTCACCGCTCTTCAGGCGATTGATTACATCCATAGCGTAGTCGCGATTCTCTCCTTTCTTATATGGTTTCTGAATGCAGCGACCTGATGGGGTGTAGTAGTGGGCGATAGTCAGTCTGATCATCGATCCGTCGGGCATGTCGAGCGGGCGCTGAACCAGGCCCTTACCAAACGTGCGGCGACCAACTACTATTCCGCGGTCCTGGTCTTGTATGGCACCAGTAACAATCTCAGCTGCCGATGCAGTGTAGCTGTCAACCAGCACTACCACCTTGCCGTCGCGCATCACACCGCCGCCATCGGCTTTATACTCTGTGCGAGGCACCTTGCGGCCTTCGGTATACACGATGAGATCGCCACGCTGCAGAAACTCATTGGCTATGTCGACGGCAGCTTTAAGATAACCTCCGCCGTTCTCCTGCAGGTCTAGGATGAGGTGCTGCATACCTTGGTCGCGCAGGGTTTTCAGACCTTCCATAAACTCCTGATGAGTAGTGGCGCCAAAGTTGCCTATGCGGATGTAACCTATCTCAGGACGAATCATATATACGGCATCAACCGACTTTACAGGTATCTTGTCGCGTACAACGGTGAATGTCAGTCGGTCTTTTATGCCCTGACGGATTACGCCAAGCTTAACTTTGGTGCCTTTAGGACCGCGCAGACGCTTCATTATTTCCTCCTTACTCATCTTTACGCCAGCTATAGCGCTATCGTTAACAGATACTATTCTGTCGCCGGCTATGATGCCTACTTTCTCTGATGGGCCGTTGGTTACGGGTTGGATAACCAGCAGCGTGTCTTCGATCATGTTGAACTGCACGCCGATACCCTCGAAGTTGCCAGAAAGCGGTTCGTTGGCATCCTTTACCTCCTTTGGCGTCATGTACGATGAGTGCGGATCGAGCTTGCTCAGCATGCCTCTGATGGCATCTTCTACCAACTTATTCTCGTCAACATCGTCAACATACAGATTGTTGATAGAAATCTCTGCGATGTTCAGCTTGCGCAGTGGCGAGTCGTCACCATTATTGATGCGAAATTGAGCGTTGGCACTAAGTGTACCAAGGCTCAGCAATATAGAGAATAATACCTTATTCATAAATGTCTTCTTCAGGGCGGTCTTCTTCTACCACCAGGTTGTCGATAATAAAGTTCTGGCGCTCCATGGTGTTCTTACCCATGTAGTACTCCAGCAACTTGGCTACTTGGTCTGTCTTATGCAGTGTTACCTGTTCCAAACGCATGTCGGGGCCGATAAAACCAGCGAACTCGTCGGGCGAAATCTCACCAAGACCTTTGAATCGGGTTATCTCTGGGTCGGGACCTAGTTCCTCGATGGCCTTCTGTCGCTCTTCGTCGCTATAGCAATAGCGAGTGATGAAGTCGCTCTTCTTGTCCGATTTGGCATCAGCCTCGGCTATCGTCTTCTTGTTTTTTATCTTGGTGCGGCGATTACGCACGCGGAACAGCGGTGTCTGCAGCACATACACGTGACCTTTCTTTATGAGTTCTGGGAAGAACTGCAGGAAGAATGTAATGATTAGCAGGCGGATGTGCATTCCGTCCACATCGGCATCGGTGGCTACTATCACCTTGTTATATCTAAGGTTGTCAAGACTCTCTTCGATGTCGAGTGCGGCCTGTAGCAGGTTGAACTCTTCGTTCTCATACACTACCTTTTTGGTCAGACCGAAGCAGTTCAGAGGTTTGCCTCGCAGCGAGAACACAGCCTGAGTGTTTACGTCGCGGCTCTTAGTGATGCTACCGCTGGCCGAATCACCCTCGGTGATAAAGATGCACGAATCCTCCTTGCGGTCGTTCTTCACATCGCTGAAGTGTATGCGACAGTCGCGCAGTTTGCGATTGTGCAGATTGGCCTTCTTGGCGCGCTCACGGGCCAGTTTGGTTACACCAGCCATCGCCTTGCGGTCGCGCTCGCTCTCTTTGATCTTATTCTCGATTACCTCGGCCACGTCCTGATGAATGTGCAGATAGTTGTCAACCTCGGTTTTGATAAAGTCGCCCACGTACTTGTTGATGCTTACTCCGCCGTCGGGCACCATCGTAAGCGAGCCAAGCTTAATCTTAGTCTGACTCTCGAACATAGGCTCCTCTACGTTGATGGCGATGGCTGCTACGATACCTGTGCGGATGTCGCCATACTCGTATTTGCCATAGAACTCCTTGATGGTACGGGCTATGTGCTCCTTGAACGCACTCTGGTGGGTACCGCCCTGGGTGGTGTGCTGACCGTTTACAAACGAGTAGTACTCCTCGCCATACTGGTTGGCATGAGTAAATGCTATCTCGATGTCGTCGCCCTGCAGATGTACGATGGGGTAGAGCGCATCGCTGGTCATACGGTCCTTCAGCAGATCTTCCAATCCATGACGCGACAGGATGCGGCGACCATTATACATGATGGTCAGTCCGATGTTCAGGTAGGTGTAGTTGCGAAGCATGTTTTCTACGATTTCATCGTGGAACTTGTAGTTAACAAACTTCGTTGCGTCGGGCTCAAAGTATATGTATGTACCATTCTCGTCGGTGGTTGGCTCTGTGGTGTCGCTCACCAGTTTGCCGCACTCAAACACAGCCTTGCGCACCTTGCCTTCGCGATAGCTGTGCACCTCGAAGTGGCTGCTCAGTGCGTTTACGGCCTTTACACCCACACCATTCAGTCCGATTGACTTCTTAAATGCCTTCGAGTCGAACTTACCACTGGTGTTAAGTATGCTTACCGATTCTATCAGTTTGCCCTGTGGGATACCGCGTCCGTAGTCGCGAACCGATATACGCAGGTTGTCTTCTACGTTCACCTCGATTCTATCGCCGGCTTTCATCTTAAACTCGTCGATAGAGTTGTCGAACACTTCTTTCAACAGCACGTAAATACCATCATCAGTTGATGATCCGTCGCCCAATTTACCAATGTACATACCTGGGCGCAAGCGGATATGCTCCAGTCCGGTTAAGGTCTGGATATTACCTTCGTCGTAATTGACGGTTTCTGGATTAATCAGGTTGTTATCTTCACTCATAGATTCTTTTTGTAACATCTTCTGCGTTTATGTTGGGTGTGCTCCAGATACTGCCACTGGCTCTGCACCTTTTCGTTGGTCTCCATCTCTACGTTGGTTTCGCCCCACTTGAATCCGTACTTCTGGTAGCGTGGGATAAGGTCGTAGAACAGCAGTGCGTTGGCACCCTTCTGCTGATATTCGGGCAGAATGCCTACCAGCATCAGGTCTACACACTCGGCCTTGTGGAACTTTAGTGCCTTAAGGCAGTGCCACCATCCGAATGGGAACAGGCGGCCGCGGCGACACTTCTGCAGGGCGCGTGTCATCGATGTAATCGATATGCCCACGCCGATAATGTCGTGGTTGGGCGTGTTCCAGTCTTCTATCAGGCAGAGTAAGTCCATGTCGAGCATGGGGAAGTACATCTTCAGGTACTCATCTATCTGAGCCTCAGTCATTTGCGAGTAGCCGTAGAGGTGGCCGAACGACTTGTTGACCACATCGAGCACCTTTCGACCTATCTGCTCCTTGCCAAACACCTGACTGCGCTTGGGGTGCATAGGGTGCAGGTTGTAGCGCTTCATCACCATTTCGGCTATCTTCTTGTACTTCTCGGGCATGTCGCCCTCTGGCACTATCAGCTTGAACTCTACATAGTCGTTGTCCTTCTCCCAACCGCCCAGTTGCTCCAGGTGCTTGGGGTAGTAGGGGTAATTATATATGGTGGCCATGGTGCCCATTTGGTCGTATCCCTCGATGAGCATACCCTCTGGGTCCATATCGGTGAAGCCCAGCGGGCCTATGATTTCTGTCATACCCTTTTCGCGGCCCCACTTTTCGGCGGCATCAAACAGCGCCTTGCTCACCTCTATATCATCGATGAAATCTATCCAACCGAAACGGAGACTCTTGCGCTCCCACTTCTCGTTGGCGCGATGATTGATGATAGCGGCTATGCGTCCGGCCACCTTGCCATCCTTGTAAGCCAGGAAATACTCAGCCTCGCAAAACTCGAAGGCGGCATTCTTGTCCTTCCTCAGGGTGTGCATGTCGTCGCTGAAAAGGTTGGGCGCATCATACTGATTGTCCTTGTACAGATCGTAATGAAAGTCGATAAAGGCCTTGAGGTCTTTCTTGCCTTCAACTTTTCTGATTTCTACTGCCATATTCTCTCTTTTGATTCGTTAAGCATAAAAACGATGCAAAGATAATAAAAAAGCAGCAAACGGCAAAAAATATTAAGATATTTTTCTGCAAACCAGTAGTAGATGCCCCTTCTGGGCGCTTGTTGTGGCAAAAATATAGGTGTCGCCGCCATCTTTCAGTTTCAGTCGTTTGCGCAGTTCGGCTACTGATAGCGGGAAGTTGCGTGTGGCTATGTTGGCCTGCGTGATGCCAGCCAGGGTGGTCTTTAGTTCCTTCTTATTCATAGTGCTCATGCGCTCGATAGCGAAACCACGGCCAGGGAAGTCGGCGATGGACTTATCGGATAGGAACAGATGCGAGTTCTTATCGGGCTGACTCATGCCAAAGCGTGCGCTCAGCAGATGGAAGCAGCCTGCTTTCATCACCGATGCATTGGGCTCGTAGAGGTATTGCGGTTCTGATGTCTGCGGTGCAAAATTTCCGATTTCATCGCTATTGCTGTAGCTGAAACCCTGATCGTCGTTCACGCAGAATATCTGTAGTGGTTTGCTGTTGCGCTCTACCACCAGCAGCAGTTCCTTGCACTCATTGGCTACCGAAACGATGTGCACCTGGCTCACTCGACCGATGTCTGCGGCGGCCTTTTGCCAGTCGAGCATTGGTGATAGTTTTATCATCACGCGTGGCGCTTTTTTCAGCATTTCATCGATAATTTCCAGCACGTTTGGCGTGCAGTCGGCTATGCCGTAGGTGCGGGCACCGTGCTCGTCGCGACGGGCAGGGTCGATGAATATCAGGTCGGCATGGTCCAGCTGGTGCAGATAGTCCACACCATTGCCGTTTACTACCTTTATGTGATTAAGCCCCAATACTTCGTAATTTGACGATGAAATGGCGCATAATTGCGGCATCTGCTCTATGTGGATGGCCTCTTTATAGCCCTCGGCCATAAACGCTATATCCACGCCGAATCCTGCCGTCAGGTCTACTATTCTGTCGCCTTTGCCAGCAATCTTTGCCTTGTATTTGGCCGTCTGTTCGCTCGAGCATTGCTCCATCGACAGGTGGGGCGGGTAGGTTATGCCGTCGATGGCTGCCCACGATGGGATTTTCACTCGAGCCTTCTGTCGTCCGACTATCTGGTCGAGTGCATACGCCAGATCTACCTCAGGATTCTTTTTCCCTAGGAAAGCCAACTGGCGTACGTCTTCATTGGCGTGCTGGCGTATAAACTCGAGTGTGGCTTGGTTCATCGGCAGTGTTATAGTGCTGCTATAAAGTCCTCAAACAGTCGGCGATTGCTGCCTGGAGTGATTATGTGGTGATTGCCTATCGGCTGAGTCAGGAAGTAGTTAGCCTGCTGACTAACAGCTAGTTGTATCACCTGCTGCGTGCGACACAGGTCGGGTTTGGCCTGATTGCGCACCAACTCTCCCTCGGCCACAAACGATCGCTTAAGATCGCCCGATACCTTGAATACCGTCACTGCTCCCTCCTTCATATATCCACGTATGCCCACGCCTATACCACTCTCAAAGTGAGTGTCAAGTTCGTATCGCTCTACCATATTCAGCGGAATGGTGCAGTGGGCAAACAGCATCTCGCCCGTTTCTGGATTAATCTGCGATGGATTGGCCTGAAATCCAGATACGCCCAGTAGAGCATTGGTGATAGCCATCGATAGCATGGCGGGCACATCGCCCTCGCAACCGGCCACCGTTCCCTCGCTGTTCAGCTTGGCCAGCGCCCAGCATCCAGTGTTCTTTACGGCCGTCAGCAGGTCGAAGCATCGCAGTGTAAATCCGCTCAACTGGTATTTTTCTACTATCCCCTTCAGCACCTCGTAGATACGTTCAGGCATATCCTTGCCGTCGGCACCCTTTGCGCCCTCTATCAGTTCGTCGATGGGTATCTCCACTAGTTCTATGCCCAACTTCGCCTTTACGGCCTTAGGGTCGGCAGCACTCGATATCAGCCAGTCTGATGGCTCGCCGATTATACCATAGCGCGTGCCGGCAAGTTTGCGTTTAGCCTGATGCACCTGGTGTAGAGTGGTCAGTCGGCGTGCTATGTAGTCGGCACTACCGTGTATTATCTCGCCCTGCATGTAGTTCTGCTGCAGATACGACAGAATCTCCATCGATGCCGCCAGCGAGTTACTCTTGCCCGATGTGAGCAGGTAGAACGGAGCCTGCGACTGCTGACGCAGCTGTGGCAACAATCGCCTGAAAATGCCCTCAGTGCCGCCCGTGCGTACATATATCACCTGCAGCGCATGCTGCCCATAGTCGCTATAGTCATTGCCGCGAAGTGTATATTCTATCCCCAGACTACCTAGAAACTCCTGAGTAACCGCCGCCACAGCCTCCTCATCATGCAGCTCGGACGTAAGTGTGTAAATTGCTATATCCATAATTCAATTTTCTTTTATTCCGCTTGCAAAAATACAAAAAATACCCGTATTTCCGAACAAAATGTAAGCAAAATACCCTAATGCAGCCTGACTTAACTTTTTTTAAGTACTTCCCACGTGAGGGCGCAAAAATTCCCTCACGTGGGAACAAATACGAGATAGTGAACCCCGTTTATTTCTTAGCAACCTTCAGGTAACTCTTCAGGGCTTTTACGTAGGCCTCGAAGGCTTGTTGACCTTTGGGGGTGATGCGGCAGATGGTGCACGGACGCTTGCCTTTGAAGGTCTTTTCGACTTCGATGTAGCCCGCCTCTGAGAGTTTGTCCACCTGCACACTCAGGTTGCCTGCTGTAGCTCCCGTTTGCTCCTTGATGTATGGGAACTCGGCCTCGTCGGCACTGATGAGCAGCGACATTACGGCCAGTCGCAACTCAGAGTGCAATAGTGGATCTAATGGCTGAAACGGCATAGGCTATTTCTTGTTTCTAACTATCATCCAGCCAGGGAGCGTCAGGCCGATGAAGGGGAATACCGCCATCAAAAGGTTTGGAGTAATGGCGTTGAGAACGTACATGTCAAACCAGCAGGCCAGTGTTTGTGTGACGTGGAATGCCTCCCAGAAGAATCCGCCCAAACCGCCAATGATACCACACCATACCATCCAGCGATTCTTAAGTATATAGCCATTGATGGTGACAGCCATACCCATCATAAGCAGAATGATGCGAACGGGCTCGATGCGATTCTGAAAATAAATCTGCATGTTATCGAACGAAAGGGCATCGTGTAACATCAGATTGTTGTAAAAGATAGACAGCACAAAAAATGCAACCACAAAGATGCCGAATGTCTGCCAGGTTTTATCCACCATCGTGCTAATAACGCTTGCGGGTACCTTTGGCTTGTTTCTCTTAACATAGCGCTCGATAGCCCAGATAAACACAGGTATGAGCATGTAAAGCAGATAGAACAGCCAGTTGTTTGTGAGCAGTGTGCCGATAATGACAATGATGGCCACGCCGACGATGCATAGACCAGAGATTAGGAGTGTCATACCCACATCCTGGGATACCGACTTGCGGCTGCGCTCAATTTGTTCTGTGATAATCTCAAGACTGCGTTCGGCAGTCAAATTCATTGTTTCTTCCATTGTTGTTTTACGTTTTGATGATTAAAGAAATGTTGTTTAACTCTCTTTTGTGTCCCGTCTTTCCTCCTGCAGAAAGGTCGGACAAGGCACTTTTCATCCGGACTGTGCTGCAAAGATAAATTAGTTTATAATATAAACCAAATTATTTAATGAAATTCTTGTGTTTGTTAGGCTTATTTAACAGATACGAGGTTTCTCTTTTCAGCAAAAAGTTTGTTGATTACAGATACTTTAATTACCTTTGCAGGCGATTGAATTAGTTGAAAAGTAAACCCTAAAAAGAATCGATATGGCAAGTAATGCAGACTTTGTACAATATATCGCCGACCAGTGTAGTGGGGCGGGCGACATCGTGGCCAAGAAGATGTTTGGCGACTATGGTATATATTGTAATGGGAAAATCTTCGGTCTGATATGTGATGATCACTTCTATCTGAAACCTACAGACGAAGTGCGTCCACTATTGCGCCAGATCGACATGCGCCCACCATACGAAGGCGCCAAACCTTACTTCTATATCGCCGACGTAGACGATCACGACTACCTGTCAGCCCTGGTGCGCGAAACCTGCCGCCATCTGCCCGAACCCAAACCTAAAAAGAAGAAATAATGAAGACCAAGTTAATTCTAGCTGCTATTCTTGCAGCTGCCTGCTGTACCCAGGTGTCAGCACAACCGTTTGCCAAAGAGAACTTTCCTGAAGGATCGTACTCGCCAGTAACTAACGTAAACCGCAACGGCTATCCGCGTGTGCTCAAAGACGGTAGCGTGATGTTTCGTGTAAATGCTCCTGAGGCTCAGAAGGTGCAGCTAGACCTCTGCGGCACTAAGTATGACATGACACGAGGTGAGGGTGGACAATGGACCACAACCACCAAGCCACAGGTACCAGGATTCCATTACTATTTCCTGATAGTCGACGGCGTATCGGTATCTGATCCTGCCAGCCAGACGTTCTACGGCTGCAGTCGATGGTCGAGTGCTATCGAGATAAATGAGGATGGATGCGACAACTTTGAGGTGCACGATGTGCCACGTGGCGAAGTGCGTACCGTTTACTATTATTCTAATGTAGACAACTCGTATCGCCCACTGATGATCTACACACCAGCTGGTTACAACGAAAGCAAGCAGTCGTATCCTGTAGTTTATATTCAGCATGGTGGCGGCGAGGATCATCGCGGCTGGATGGAGCAGGGACGTACGGCTCAGATTATGGACAATCTGATAGCTGCAGGTAAGGCTGTGCCAATGATTGTGGTAAGTGCCAACAGCAATGTACGTTCGCGTAATGGCGGTTTTGGTGGCGGCTATAGTTGGCAGGGCATGCAGAGTTTCCGCAGCGAGTTGATAGACAATGTGATACCGTTTGTAGAGAAGAACTATCGCACTAAGAGTGATCGCGCGCATCGCGCCATGTGTGGACTCTCGATGGGTGGCGGACAGTCGTTCTATATCGGCCTGCGTTCGCCCGAGGTGTTTGCCAACGTGGGAGTATTCTCAACGGGTATGTTCGGTGGCATACAGGGCGAATCCAACTTCGACTTGGAAAAGGAGGTACCCGGCATTCTGAGCAATACGAGTGGCTTCAATAATAATCTCGATGTGTTTTTCATCAGCTGCGGCGAGCAAGATCCACGCATCAGTCACACTCGCAACATCGTGAAAAAGATGCAGGACGCTGGCATAAAAGTTCGTTTCAACTCCTATCCAGGCGACCACGAGTGGCAAGTATGGCGCAAATCCCTCCAAGAATTCGCCCAGTATCTGTTTAAATAACCAAAATTTGTTCAGATAGAAAACAAAAAAGAGTTAGCAATTGCCAACTCTTTGATTGTTAAGCGCTTCAGGATGGGCTTGAACCAACGACCCCCTGATTAACAGTCCTTTCTCACTTATTTTTAGTGATAGCGAACCATATAAATAGTTGCTCATTTTCAGCGAGTTAGCCGACAAACTGAAATTTAGTGAATGTTGCTGATATGCCTTAAAAGGCCGACAGCGTGTTCCCTACGTGTTCCCTCTATCAGGTTTTTCAGAATGTCTGAGAGCGCAAATTTGAGAGCTAAAAATCACCCTTATTTTCTCGTTTGCAAAGGTAATAATAATAATTTTAACGCCCTTTTTCCATTAGCAATTTTTAACCAATTTCTTAATAGCGCATGTAATATTCTACCTAACTTTGTTGGTACAAATAGCATATTAAGAGATAGAATATGACAACGAAAAAGAAAATATTTGACGAGATTTCCGTTCTTTTTGAAGAGCGTGTTGGAGTCTGCTCCATATCCATGTGCCTCGATAAAAGACACCCCAAAAGGGAAAAAGACGAAGCCTTTCCACTATGCGTAAGGTTTACCATTCAGCGCACCAGATACTATCATAGCCTTGGTGAAAAGTGCTCATCTTCACAGTTGGCAAAGGTGGCGACTTCTACTGGCCAAGGAGAACGCAAACTTGGAATTGAGACCAACTATGAGAGACAGAATAGACTGCTTGATGTATTCAACAGCTTTGTGAATACTGTTGTAGGCCTGAACCAGACAGGGCCTCTCACCCTTGATCGTATCAAGACAGCATTGACAGGCAGATGTGAAGCGACCTCATTCATCAGCGTCTGGGAGGAGATTATTGCAGAGAAGCGTAATGCAGGAAAAGCAGGAACAGCCGACTCATATGAGGGCGTTCTAAACTCTTTCAAAGAGTTAACAGGTTTTGATTATAAGGATGGATTTGCCATCGATTCCTCCCTGATAAACAAGTGGGTAGAGGGTATGGTCGGACGCAAGCTTGCCAGTGCCACACAAGGAATCTACCTAAGAACATGCCGTTTGGTTGTCAACCGCTGTATTGGTGAGGGCTATCTCATGCCCAAGGCTTATATGTTCGGCAAAAGCCGTGATAAGGTAAAGATTCCTGCAGGAGCCTCACGCAAGGGATGGTATCTGGATGTTGCCAAAATGCAGGAGCTATTTGACCATTGGCAGAGAAGGGATGTGCACTTTACCATCCATAATTCAAGGAGCAAAGATAACCCCAAGAATACTGTAAAAACAGAGGCTAACATAGAATTGATATACAAGGCTTTGGGAATGTTCCTAATGCAATACTTCTGCTGTGGATGCAACCTCGCAGACCTTGCACTATTGAGATACAATCGATTCTATTTCGATACCAATGGGGATGCTTTCCAGTTTATTCGTAAGAAGTCTGAGGATGAAACTATGGATGGAGAGGGGATGGAGGTCATCGTTCCTATCATAGATCCGATGCGTGAACTCTTGGAAGCTTATGGAGCTGATCCAAAACTTGATGCGCTGGTATTTCCTTTTTTGTTGGGCGATGCTATTAAGATGGACGAACAAGCCATGCGCGACCGTGTCCATCAGGAGAACAAGAATATTGCAAAGAGACTGAAGAAGTTCACGGAACAAATAGAATGGACTGTACATCCTACAGGAACATTCGCCAGGCACTCTTTTGCTACCAATCTCCATGCTGCCAAGGTGCCAAGAGAATATATATCAGATGCAATGGGACATAGCCTTGGCAACAAAGGACAGATTACTATGCGCTATATATCTCCCTATACGGTAAAGGAGCGTATGACATACAACAATCTCTTGATGGGTATTGTTGAAGATCCCAATCCTACAGCAAAAATCGTCAAGGTCAAGACTGTCAAGCAGTCGCTCCTTGACAAGATGGAGAACTTTAGCGAAGAGGAAATCAGAGATGCTTTGATAATGATGAAGAAACGTGAACTGGAAAGCTTGATGGCTCTTTAGAACCCTATATTTTCGGGTTGTTTCTCACATGCTCAAATTGGTATAAAAACTGCGATTTTGACGATTTTGGGGTGATTTAGTGAAATAGTCCTTATTTAGATTTAACACTTATAAGATGACAGAAAAGGATAACAGAATGGCGGCAAACAAGGCCGTTAGGGAATGGAAGGTAGGACATAAGAGAGAATACGATGATTTCAAGCAGCAGGTAGCTTCCATAGGTAAAGGCGACCTGTCGCTGATGGAGCGGATGATTGGACTTCTTGATGATTGTATGCCGCAAGATGCCAGGAACTTCTACGGGTACATATATAAATATATAGGGGATCCTGATTCCGTGAAGAATGACCAGACAGCATTCTCACAATATGATCAGCTGGCAGCCGAGTGCATTTTCAATCATGCGCTTATCAGCATGAACTTCTCCACAGGTCAGATAGAGCAGACCAATTCCCCAAGGCAGGATTGTACTATTATTAGAACGGATGACTTTGAGCAGACTGTACTATCAATGCCACAGTCAATGAAGTGCTTCCTGAATGACATGTGCAGGAACCTCGTCGCCGATGGAGTTGGTGGCCAACTTACCGATGATGAACAAGATGCCCTTCAAAGTATAGGGTTGCTTGTGGCCAAGACCGTGTATGTCTATTCTTTGTTGTTCGTTCCAGAATACCTTGACAGGCTCTACAAACGAACCATCATTGATGGCGATGCCCTGGCATACTGCATCTACTTCTTCGTGGCCTTCGACCACGGGCTAAGCCAGATGGCCGACATGTTCAGTCACCAGATGGTAGGGAAACATAGTTCCTGCTTCACCTCTGAAATGTTCCGTCTGTGCATCCGTAGTTTCGTTGGCCATAGCCTGACTAACAAAAGCGAGACAAAGGAAAGCTGGGAAGCACTTGCCAACAAAACTTCTAATGATGATCTTTGGAAAGAAATACTGCTGGCTTTGAGGGACACTCATACGCATGGTGGCCAACAGAAGGACAGCCGAACACTCGACGAGTTGCTGATAGGTGATACAGAAGTCCTGAAATCAAAGATCCAGGACTACCTTCGTGAGAATCCTCAAACGTCTCGCCTCGCCTATCTGCTATATGCCCTTCACCAGTCAGGAAAGATACAGTCCTGCAGCTACATCACCTTCCATCGGGCCGTACAGTCATTGTCACCTAAACCGCTTGGTGGTCCTGATGTGCCACAGAAACGTTTCCATGAGCTGATGGCAGATGCAAAGCAGCTTGACCAAAAGGGAAAGAAATGGCAGCAGGCCAAAGTAATCATAGACACTTGGATTAGCCGATTTGCTTGACATTTCAGCAAACGGATGCTAAAAAATGGTCGGTTGAATTAAGCAACATTTCAACCGACCATTGCTTTGATGAACATTGAGTATCTTTGCACCGCGTTTCAGCAAACAGGCTGTCTCGCAACATCAGGATAATAACAATTAAACATCAAAGTAGAATATGACAAACGTTAATGTAAACGATTCAATGAAGCTCGCAGAGCTGTTGAAGACTCCCATCTGCAAGATGGACGGTGAAGAACTCGCATTCCTCATTACAAGTATCACATCTGGCAATCAGGTTCAGCTGAGCCAGCCCAAGCAGGAAGAGCATCTGGTCTATGGTATCGCCGGTATCGCCCAGATATTCGGCTGCAGCATCCCAACAGCCAGCCGTATCAAGAAGAGTGGCATCATTAGCGAAGCCATCACGCAAGTAGGGAGAAAAATTGTAGTCAATGCTGACAAGGCACTTGAACTGGCAGGTAAACACAAGGATAACTTTAATGTAGCTTGAATTATGAAAAAGGATTTTAAGAGTGTCGCATATATCTCCGTGTCCGTAATGATTGTAGGTTGTGCTTTCTACATCTTTGATTTCTATGACAGTGCTTTCTTCACCCTTCTCACGGGATTAACGCTATTGGCAATATATCATGCCGGGCTTTACAACCGAGGAATCATAGAGGATAATACCATCGCCAATCAGAAGGAAATAATAGAGCGGGATAAGAAGCTGATAGATGCCGTATACGGTCACATTGGCTTCCTTGAAGACCATATAAAAGAGCTGAAAGGGAAAGGACGTGAGGTGAAGAATAAGAAGTCCGTGCAATAAGCTTGTAGAAGGCCATTATTCAAAGAGTTGACGGTTGAGAACCTTATGCGTTTTCAACCGTCAACCGATTTCTGGAGGAAAGAAATCCCCCGAAGGGGATTAGAAAGGCAGGTCGTCCTTCTTCTCCTTCGGGGTGTCTGTGGGTACATCAGGAACATTGCTGTCCGTTGCAGCATTGGCGGCTACATTGGCTCCCTCCTGCTTCTTGCCGATGTTCAGGAAGTCGATGAACTTGGCATGAACTCTCAGCTGTGCATGAGGTGTGCCGTCCTTGCCCTCCCATTGGTCAATCTTCACGTTGCCCTGAATGGTCAGGATGCGCCCCTTGGTAAAATACTCCACCAGCTTCAGATGTGCCGGGTCGCTGCTCTGCACTCGTACCCACTGTGTCGTTTCCTCACCCTTGGAATAGTCGTTCACTGCCATATCCATCGAAAGGAACTGGCCGTTTACACCATCAATCACCTTTGCCTTCTTTGCAACTCTACCTGTAAAATTTGAAAAAATCATAACTCTAAATATTTTTGAGGTTTAACTTTTTCCCTCTTGGTTTGGACTTTTTGCTCCTTGCCGTTCGGGACTTTACTTTTCACGATGCTCTCAGAAGGTTGCCGATGGCGATAGACAGTCGGAAGCTGTGGCGCGGATTCAGCCAAATACTCTTTTACTCTGAGGGAAAGGAAGATTTTGCTTAATCCGTACCGAATACCGAGGTCATTCGACAGCTGCGATTTACCTTTGCATCGCTGAAAAATAATGGCTACGGACGGCCACAGCAGCAAAGGCACAACAATAGCTTATCAGGGGATTCCCCCACCCATCTTTAGGGTTTCGTACCCTTGCAAATAGGAATAATCCTTTTGAAACCTCGCTAAATCAGCGTACTTTTGCAATGTGAATCAGTAATCGACTTGTCGCTTCGCTTGCGAAGAACATAGGAGTCTGATCACAGAACGAAAGTTGAACAATTTAAAAGAAGAAGATTATGAAGAAGATGAATAAAGTGATCGCAGCCATGATGATGATGGCAATCACATTTGCAATGCCAGCAATGGCCGGTAACAAGAAGCCCAACAACCATGGTAAGAACGACAAGGTTGTGGTAGTGAATAACGACAAGAAGGCCTCACACTTCGACAAGGCTAACAAAAAGACAAGCCACTTCGATGCCCATAAGACCCATGCCTATCGTCCTGACGTGAAGACCACCACCATCAAGGTGAGCCGCCACGACTCTCACAAGAAGGTTGTGGCCAAGGTCGAGAACATGAAGGGCGTGATGGACACCAACTGGAATCCCCGCACCCGTGAGTTGACAGTCCGCTACGATGCCAATAAGACTTCAGCCCGGAACATCAAGCACTTCATGGCGTAAGCCATTCCATATAATTCCAAAAGATGCCCCGGCTTGCATTTCTGCAGGTCGGGGTCTTGCTGTTTTGAAGTGGAATCACTTTATGATACCTCGATGGCTTTGGTGACCTTCTGCTTCGGTTCTGTCTTCGGCATAGTGACGGTCAGGATGCCGTCCTCGACCTTGGCAGAGATCTGATCCTTCACCACATCGTCTGGCAGCGTGTAGCTCTGCTCGTAGTTCGAGTAGCTGAACTCGCGGCGCAGATAGTGATGGTGCTTGTCCTCATGCTTGTGCTCCTGTTTGT